>Ga0189288_10036_pt1 | contig 217373 bp, 194 predicted proteins | sample UW105minimetaG_FD_130316 | JGI IMG/M metagenome (GOLD analysis project Ga0189288, IMG submission 130316) | Marine microbial communities from the Costa Rica Dome - UW105 mini metaG | ecosystem: Environmental > Aquatic > Marine > Oceanic > Photic zone | place: Costa Rica: the Eastern Pacific... | reverse complement strand
CGACGAGTTTGTTGCCGTCGCGGTCTTCGTGATCGCGAACGCCTTCATCACTGAGTGGCTGCGCAACCGTCGCGGAGCGGGCTGGGGGAGCGCCGGGCGGGCCTTCCTGGGCACCCTCGCCGTCAACGCTCTCCTGTTGGTCTTTTGGCCCGTGACCTCCACGACGCCCGACGACGAGGGGTCTTATGCAGTCGCAGCGGCCTTCTTCCTGTTCCTGATGTCGCTGCTCGTCGCTCTCTTCGACCGGTACTACCCGACTCGGCAGCCATTGCCGTGGGAGACGAGATCAGCCGTCGAGGCGTGAGGCGAGTGGATCACTCCCGTTCCACGTCCCACGGAACGAGAAGGGTTCGAACCGAGCGAACATCTCCTCGGAGTACCAGTCGCCGTCACGCGTCTGTTCGATGACTCGTTCGTGGCGCCGCATGGAATAGGCGAAGCGGGTCGCCGCTTCGAGTGACTCCCAGAGGCTGAAGGTCGCCAACCGCCCGACCGGTGCCTCGCCGATTCCCACGACGTCGACCAGCCCCGCCCGGGGTGTGTTGCCCGGACGGGGTAGGTGCTTCCACGGCGTCGAGCGCAATGCGACCGTCCGTCAACGTCACCCAGAAACGCTCCCCAGCGCCCCGGCGTCCGCCACTCGAACGTGCTCCGTGGATTCTCAACCGGCCGGTTTCCACACCGGACTGTTGCAGCGCCTAGGAGGAGCCGAGCTGTCGAAGGGACCCGGCCACACATCGCTGCAGGGACAGCCAGTCGCTGCCACTGAACCTCACCGGGTTTCACGCAGGCGTGTTGGTGTGAGTCTCGGCCTGGCGGCCTGAGAGTTGTTGACGGTAGTGGTGATCTTCGAATTCGGCTGGTGGGGTGCGTCCGAGTTCGTGGAAGAGGCGCCGGTGGTTGAACCAGTCGTTGTCGAGCTTGTCGACGATGTGGTGGGCGGCATTGGTTCGACTCGGTGTCGGCCGTCTGCTCTACTACGACACATGAGCGACGACGCCACCAGCAACGAGCCCGCCGAGCCGGCCATCGATCCCGCTGGCGATCCCGAGGTGCTGCTCGACGTCTACGACCTCGACGGCGACGGTGAGATCTCACCCATCGAAGACGCCCGGGCCGCGCTGGGCGTGGTCGACGCTCGTCTCGAGGAGATCGCCGAGGAGAGTGGCATCAAGGGCAAGATCGCCGACGCCGCCCACCACATCGTCGACAAGCTCGACAACGACTGACATCGTTCATCGTCGGCATCTGTTCGTCAACGCAGCATGAACGCTCGCCACGGTCGGTGCCACGGGCCCGATCGCTTGACACAATGTAAAGCGTGACCGTCACCGAACTCTCGGCTCAGCAGGCAGCGCTCGAAGACCAGTTCGGTCTGGCCGAACGCATCGTCGACGAGGCCGCGCTCGCCAACTCCGTGCGGCGATTCCGCGAGCAGGGCATCACCCTGCCCACGTTCGCTCAGCTCGCCGACCCGTCGTCGTTCGACCACCAGACCATGGTGGGCGACGCCGACCCGCAGGGCCCCGACGCCCGGAACCTGTGGCGGGTCCACTGGTACAACACCTTCGGCGGTGGTCGAGCCGAGGTGCCGGAGCACGTGGTATTGCCACCGGAGCTGACCGGCGTCGAGTGCCCGATCATCGTGGCGTTCGGCGAGCCGTTCCCGATGATCACCGCCCACAAGGTGTTGGCCGCCTACTCATGCCTGGCACCGAGAATCGTCACCGGGCAGTTCGATCCGACCCATCACCGGGCGATCTGGCCGTCGACTGGGAACTACGCCCGCGGCGGCATCGCGATCAGCCGCATCATGGCGAGCCGCGGCGTGGCCATCCTCCCCGAGGGGATGAGCCAGGAGCGTTTCGACTGGCTCGACCAGTGGTGCGCCGACCCCGAGAACGACGTGATCAAGACCTTTGGTACCGAGTCGAACGTCAAGGAGATCTACGACGCTTGCAACGAGCTGGCGAAGGATCCCGGAAACTTCGTTCTGAACCAGTTCTCGGAGTTCGGCAACCACCTCGGCCACTACACGGTCACCGGGCGAGCGCTCGGGCACCTCTTCGAGCACGTGCGCGAACAGTCGGGTCGGGATCTGCGACTCGCAGCGTTCTCGTCGGCGACCGGCTCGGCGGGAACCATCGCTGCCGGCGACCGACTCAAAGACGACTACGGCGCCAAGATCGTCGCCGTCGAAGCGCTCGAGTGCCCGACGATGCTCGAGAACGGTTACGGCGAGCACAACATTCAGGGCATCGGCGACAAGCACATTCCGTTGATCCACAACGTGATGAACACCGACGTGGTCGTCGCCATCAGCGACAAGGCGACCGACGAACTCGACCTCGCATTCAACTCCGAAGCGGGTCGGGCGGCGCTGGCGCGCCGCGGCGTGTCGGAGGACATCGTGTCGCAGTTGCACCACTTCGGGTTCTCGGCGATCTGCAACACGCTCGCCGCGATCAAGACCGCAAAGTTGCTCGACCTCGGACCCGACGATGCACTCATCACGGTCGCCACCGACGGCGCCGCGCTCTACCCGAGCGAGCGGGCCAAGCTCTTGGCCGGCCGATTCGACGGCGACTTCACCGATGCCGATGCATCGGCAGCGATCGGTGAACACCTGACCGCAGCCTCGACCGACCACATGATCGACTGCACCGAGGCCGACCGCAGGCGCATCTTCAACCTCGGCTACTACACCTGGGTCGAGCAGCAGGGAACGCCGTTCGAGCTGTTCGAGGCACGGCGTTCGCAGTCGTTCTGGACCGGCCTGCGCCGCTACGTCGCCGTCTGGAACGACATGATCGGCGACTTCAACGCCCGCGTCGCCGCCGGCTGAGGCCGGATCGAGTCGATGGCTACCGTCGAGCCCTGGCACTCGGTGACGGGCTGGCGTTGCGCGGTCTGTGGTGCCGAGGTCGCCCTCAGCGACTCGGTGCTGTGGCGGTGTCCGAACTCCACGCCCTCCGACCGGCACCACCTGCTCCAGCACATGTTCGCCCCCGACGCCGCCGGCCAACTGCGACCGCACCCCAACCCGTTCATCCGCTACGACGCTCGGCTGGCCTGGTCGGCGGCGGCTTCCGCTCGCGGGATGCACATCGACGCCCGCGAGGCGCTCGTGCTCGACCTCGATCGCCGCGTCCGTGAGGTCGACGGCGTCGGGTTCGTCGCCACCTCGTTCGAGCGGAACGACGAGCTGTCGGACCGGTTGGGGTTCGACGAGTCGGCCGGCGTGTGGGTGAAGCGAGAGTGCGATGGGGTCGCCGGCTCGCAGAAGTCTCGCCATCTCGTCACGATCCTCCTGCTCCTCCTCGCCGACGAGATGATCAACGAACGCGAACCTGCCGATCGGACGCCGCTCGCGATCGCCTCGTGCGGGAACGCAGCCCTCGCTGCTGCGACCCTGGCTCGGGCGGCCGACTGGCCGATCGACGTGTACGTCCCCACCTGGATGAACGATGCGTTCGGACGCGAGCTCGATCGGCTTGGGGCCACGGTCCATCGCTGCGAACGACGTCCCGACGATCCGCCCGGCGACCCCGCCATGCTTCGGTTCCGTGAGGCGGTCGACGGTGGAGCGATTCCGTTCACCGTGCAGGGACCCGAGAACGCGCTGTGCCTCGACGGTGGCCGAACGATCGGCTGGGAGATCGCCGAGCAGCTCGCTGCCCCCCACGGCGACGACCGGTTCGACGCTGTTTTCGTCCAGGTCGGGGGCGGAGCATTCGCCTCGTGCGTCGCGGCCGGGCTCGCCGAAGCGGGCAGCCCGATGCCGCTGTTCGCCGTGCAGGCTTCAGGCTGTGCACCACTGGCACGAGCCTGGGACCGAGGGGCCGACGTGATGTCGGTGTGGAGCGAGGTGATGACGCCCTGGGTCGGCCCGTCCTCGCTCGCCGACGGAATCCTCGACGACGAGACCTACGACTGGATCGGCGTCGTCGGTGCGATGCGCGCGATGGGCGGCTCCCCGGTCGTCACCAGTGAGGATCAGATCGAGCGGGCATGGCACCTCGCTCACGCCGTCGGACTCCCCGTCAGCCCGACCGGCGCTGCCGGCCTCGCGGGGCTGCTCACCGCGCTCGACGGTGTCGACGGCGGGGCGTGGCGGTCGCGGCGCGTGGCGGTGATCGCGTCTGGCACACAGCGTTGACCATCGGAACCCGCCCGCGCGATGACGCTCACGAGTGGCGGTTTCTGCGGAATGTGACCATCGGTGGTCGGATACCATCGAGAGTGATGACTCGGTCGGCGTCGACATCGGCGGGGCACGGTCGCGTGGCCGGGGTTGGCGCCGGTGTCACGGTCGTGGCCGCGGCAACGCTTCTCGTCGTCGCGTCCCCGGCGCCCGTCTCCACGGCGGCCGACCCGACCATGACCCCGATCGTCGTTCCCGACGGCGTCGAACGCAGCCCGCTCATGTCCGACGATGGTTCGGTCCTCGCGTTCATCACCACGCTCGACCCCCCGGTCGAACCGCCTGCGGAACCGCCGGATGAGTCCGCAGCGGAGAGCGACCCGCCGGCCGAGCCCGAGCTGGTCCTTCGGCTGTACGACCCATCGACCGCGACCACGGTCGATGTCGCCACCGACCCCAGCTTTGCGGGTCTCAGCCGCGACGGATGCGTCGTGGCCTGGGCCGGGCCGCCAACCGACACCCCCGACACCGACGTCGAACTCGACGTGGCCGCCGAGGCTGGCGAGTTCGAGGTGAACGTGTTCGAGCGATGTGCTGAGCCGCCTATCTCGCCGGTCACGGTCGGACGCTTCGATGTCGTGGCCCCGCTCACGCTCGACGGGTCCGGGGCGACGCTCGCCATCAACACCGGTACCGAGATCGTCCGGCTCGCCCGCGAACCGGGTGAACCGTTCGTCGAAACCGATCGGTTCGATGCTGCCGTGCCGCCGAGCGACGACACCGTCACTGCCGGTCGAGTGGCGATGAGTGCCGACGGTTCGACGATCGTCTTCGAATCGCGTGTCGACCACGACGTCGTCTCCGAGACCGACGCTGGTGTTGTGGGCGCTGCGCTCGACGACGGGGCCGAGGCCCCCGCCGAAGCTGCCGATCCCGAGGTCGCCGAAGCGCCGCTCGACCAGGCGGTGCCGAGTGCAGTGTTTGTCTGGGAGGGGGGCGTCGTCACCGAAATCGCCGCCGATGCCGGCGATCCGTCGATTTCGGCCGACGGCCAGTTGGTGGCTCTCGTGAAGCGGGCGACCGACGGAGAGCCCGTAGCCGGTGCCTACGTCATCGATCGATCGGCCGAATCACCCGCCTCCGCCTTGGTGTTCGCCGGCGGGTCGTCGCCGGTGCTGTCGGGCGACGGCACGGCGCTGGTCGCCGTCGTCACCACCGAGTCTGCCGACGGCGCCGCCGAACCCGCGGTGGCGGTCCAGCGCGCGGTGTGGAGTGGCTCGGGTGCAACTCCTTTCGACCAGATCATCGTCACCTCGCTCGACGTCGATGCCGGTGGGGGTCCCGGTCTCCCCGTGCCCGTCTCGCCGACGGCCGTGTCAGCCCACGGTGAGCTCATCGCCGCCGACGGCGACTCCGCAACCGACATCGTGTTGTGGGCCGAGCCGGTGGTCCTGGTGTTCGAGCCCTCCGAGCTCGACCTGGGCAGCACCGATGTCGGACAGTTGCTCACCGGGTCGGCGACACTTCGTAACGATGGGTCCGTCGCGCTCGATCTGGCCGATGCAGCCATCGCCGTCGGCTCGCCGTTCGAGGTTGCGACGAGCGAGTCGGCGCCCTGCACCGGCCTGCTCCGGCCGCAAGCAACCTGCACGGTCGACCTGAGCTACGACGTCGCCGCAGCGATCGCGGTGGTCGCCGACCTGACCGTCACACACCTTGACTCAGCCGCGCCTGCGGCGACGGCAACGGTCACCGCCACCGGAACGTCGCCGACCACCACGACCGGAGCGACCACGACCACCTCGACCACGACGACCACCACCAGTGTGACGACGCGTCCGACCCCACGGCCGACGACCCGCCCGACCCCACGGCCGACGACCCGCCCGACCCCACGGCCGACGACCCGTCCGACGGTGACGATCCCCCCAGCCGAGCCGTCGGTCGAGCCGGCGAGCTTCGAGTTCGCGCCCACGATCGTCCAGGCCGGTCGACGTAGCGCCGAGGTCTCGATCGTCAACCCGAGCAACACGTCCATCACAGTCGCGTCGGCGACGATCGAGGGTGGTGATGGCGCGTTCGCCGCCGACCCGACCACGTGTACGTCAGCCCCGATCGCTGCCCAGTCGCGCTGCGCCGTCGTGGTTCAATACGCCCCGATCGTGGCTGGTCAGAGCCAGGCCGCCCTGGTCGTCACGTTCAGCGACGGGGCCTCATTGCGGAGCACGCTGACCGGAGTCGGTGCCCCACCTCCGGTCCTCACCGTCGTCCCCGGTGTCGCCAACCACGGTCAGGTCGTCACGGTACGGGGGAGCGGCTTCCCTGCTGGTGCGGTCGTGGAGTTGAGCGTCGGAACCGAATCGACGGCTCGCGTGATCTCGGTGAGCGGGCTCGGTGGCATCGACGTCCCGATCGTCGTCATGCCCAACACGACCTTGGGGCCGCTCCTGATCTCGGTCGCCGGACAGGTCGATCTGTTCGGCGACGTCGAGACCACACTACTCATCTCGTCGTCGAGCGACCGGGCCTCGCCGGCCGTGATCAGAGGCGTCGGGCCGAACATCGGCCGCTGAGCGATCTGCCCGAGGCGAGGGACCGACTGACGCGTCCCGAGCGAGGGGTCAGCCGTCGACGAAACCGATGATCGTTGCCGCCACCTGGCATTCTCCGGTGGTGGGGCCCGGGGCGGTGCACACGACTCTGAGCCCGACCGACGAGCCGCTGCTCACCCGGAACGGTGCAACGAGGTGGAAGTCGAGATCGCGGAAGTTCGCCATCTCCTGCTGGAGCAGCACTTCGCCGTCGCGCAGGAACTCGACGGTGCCGACCGCGCCGGTCGGGTTCTGGAAGATGATGTCGCTGATCGACAGCGTTCGCCCGGTCCCCGACCGGTCGAAGTCGAAGGCGTCGACCGCCTCGGCGCCCGCGGGCGCAGCGATTGAGAGTCGGAGGTCGGTGGGCGCACCGAGCGGGAGCTCGGCTGCTTCCTCGGCGGCGATCTGGATCTCTTCGACTCGACGATCGAGTTCGGCCTGCTGGAGCGCGTCGAGTTCGGCGGCTTGCTCCTCGGCGATGTTCTCGATGGCGGGGCGCATCAGCAGGAACCAGGCGAGCAGCCAGAGGAGGAGTGCTCCGAGCATGCCGGCCAGCGCAGGCCCGACCCAGGACTTCACTCGGGGGGTCTGCTCGTACTCACCCGCGAGCTCGATGCGTTCGCCCATGTTGGCAATGACGTCGACGGCGAAGAGGTGCGCCTGGGGATCGCCGTTCCAGTAGCGCTGGAGCGGCACGACCCGGAGGTCGACGCGAGAGCTGGCGCCGGGCTCGACGATCACCTCGTGGGTGGAGAGTTCGAAGGTCGTGGTCGATGGGGGAGTGATCGGGGGTGCGAGGCTGGCCATCGTCGACGTGGCGGTGTCGGCGACGGGCGGTGCAGCATCCAAGGGTGGCGATGCTGCGGCGTCGACGCGAGGCCGCGCACCGAGGGTGGCCAGTATCGGGGTGTTGCCCGCGTTCTCGACGATGACCTTGTGGCGGCCGGCCTTCGACGAGCGTGAGCGGGTGGGCGCGAGGCGGGCGACGAACGCGCTGTGGGACGCGATGTCGACGACTGCGATCACCGACGACGTCTGCTCGCCGGCCACTACCTCGATACGGCACTCGTGTGGCCCGGCGGTCACCGACGCAGTCGGTTCGATGGTGACCGGTACGTCGAACCGCTCGTTGGGATCGAGGTGGACACGCTCTGACTGGATGAGGGTCGACTCGGCGAGCACGCCCTGCGGGGTGAGGGTGACGACCTGTTCTCCGTCGGTCGTGTTCTGCAACTGCAGCGAGAACGACGCGGTGCCGCCGGGTGACACCGCCACCTCGGTGGGGAAGAACAGAGCACTGACGGTCATCCGCGGCACACCGTAGTGCCTCGGTGGCAGACGGTTGCCGGAGCGCGGCTCGGCTGGTTGGCCGGGCGGCACGGCCCGGGTGGCGCCCGGATGCGAGCGGTAGCATGTCGCCATGTCGATGGAGACTCCTCTGCCCGCCGGTCCGATGGGCCTCGAGCCCGGTTTCGACCCCCGCTCTGCGGTGTTCGACCGTCTGTTGAAGAACCGTGTCGTGATGCTCGGCTCCGATGTGAACGACGACATCGCAAACCAGATCTGCGCACAGCTGCTCTACCTCGAGGGCGAGGACCCGAACGCCGACATCTGGCTCTACATCAACAGCCCTGGTGGTTCGGTCACGGCGGGCATGGCCATCTACGACACGATGCAGTTCGTCGGCTGCGACGTCGCCACCGTGTGCCTCGGTCTCGCTGCGTCGATGGGTCAGTTCCTGCTCACCGCTGGTGCCGCCGGGAAGCGCTACGTGCTGCCGAACGCTCGCATCATGATGCACCAGCCGCTCGCCGGCCTCCGCGGCCAGGCGGCCGACATCGCCATCCAGGCCGAGCAGCTGAAGTACACCAAGCGCCGCATGGCCGAGCTCATCGCCGAGCACTCGGGCCAGACCCTCGAGCAGATCCAGCAAGACTCCGAACGCGACCGCTGGTTCACCGCCGAAGAGGCCAAGGAGTACGGCCTCTGCGACTCGGTCATCCTCCGTCGCGGCGAGATCGTCTGATCTCGCCCGTCGGCGCGGTGATCGTCTGATCTCGCCCGTCGGCGCGGTGATCGTCTGATCTCGCCCGTCGGCGCGGTGATCGTCTGATCTCGCCCGTCGGCGCGGTGATCGTCTGATCGTCCGCTGAGTCGATCAGCCTTGGGGAACGATCGTCGCGATCGGCCCCATCGAGAGGGCGCACGTGTCTTGTAGCCATTGATTGACGGTGGCCGCCGACTGCTCTGACCGGAAGGCCTCGGTCACCGCTCGCTGCACCGATTCGGGGTCGTCAGGAACCACCGTGCTCGCGGTCTCGTAGTTGACGATCAGTTGGTCCCATTCCGCCTCGATGGCGAGCGGGGCGAGCTCGCCGATGTCGCGATAGAGGTCGAGGAGTGGGTCGATGTCGTCGGCGAAGGCCAGGTCAGGACGTGTCAGGGCATCGAGGTTGACCTCGATCTCACCGCAGAACCGCTCGGCGCTCGGTGCTTCGTCACGGCCGCAGGCGACGGCCATCGCCGTCACGGCAACGGCGAGGGCGACATGTCGCACGAGCGGAAGCGTGAGCACCGAACGATCATGCCATCGGCAGCAGCGCTCGCCACGGCAGGTCGGAACGCGTCCCCGATTCGAGGCCCTCTCGACCTCGAGTCCGTACGCTGGTCGTCGCCGCTGGCCGTGTCGGGAAGCACGGGCTCTTCCTCCCAGTCGATCACGGCGCCGTCTCGGCGCAGTGGGGAGCGGTCATGTACGCAAGCATCGCCTCCGGTGTCCTCTTCGGCGCTCGCGGGCATCTCGTCGACGTCGAGGTCCACGTCGCCAAGGGGTTGCCCGGTTTTCAGATCGTCGGTCTGCCCGACGCCAGTGTCCGCGAGTCGCGTGACCGAGTTCGGGCGGCCATCCAGTCGATCGGGGTGAAGTTCCCCGACATCAAGATCACGGTCAATCTCGCGCCATCGGAGTCGCCGAAGTCGGGGTCGGCGCTCGACTTGGCGATCGCCATCGGCGTGCTCGCCGCCGATCAGCACATCCCGCTGACGGCGCTCGACGGGCTGGCTGCGGTCGGCGAACTCGGTCTCGATGGTTCGGTCCGACCCGTACCGGGAGTCGCACCGATCGTCGGAGCCGTCGCCGACCACGATGTGATCGTGCCGTGTGCGAGCCAGCGCGAGGCGATGGTGGCGGCCGAGGGCGCCGTCCGACCGGTCGCCGATCTGGCCGAGGTGCTCGGCGTACTCGGCCGGGGCGATCCCTGGCCGGTGCATCCGGCGCCCGACGCGCCGTCGCTGCCTCCGTCGCCGACCGACCTCTGCGACGTGCGCGGCCAGTCGCTTCCGCGTCAGGCACTCGAGTTGGCCGCGGCGGGCGGGCACCACCTCTTGTTCGTGGGGCCTCCAGGGTCGGGCAAGACCATGCTCGCGGCGCGCCTGCCCGGATTGTTGCCGCCGCTCGAGCGGCAGGCAGCGCTCGACGTCACCATGGTGCACTCGGCGGCGGGCATCGCGCTGCCGCCGGGTGGGATGGTCACCCGGCCACCGTTCCGGTCACCGCACCACACGTCGTCGCAGGTCGCCATCATCGGCGGAGGCTCGCATTCGCTCCGCCCGGGCGAGGTCTCGGTCGCATCGGGTGGGGTCTTGTTTCTCGACGAGTTGCCCGAGTTCGCTCCGAGTGTGCTCGACACACTCCGGCAGCCGCTCGAGTCGGGGGAGGTCCACGTGGCCCGTGCTGCGGTGTCGGCTCGGCTTCCCGCCCGGTTTCAACTGGTCGCAGCGATGAATCCCTGCCCGTGTGGGCACCGTGGTGAGAAGCCGGGCTCCTGCGAGTGCGGCGCCGATCGGGCGCAGCGATACCTGGCGAGGGTGTCGGGGCCGCTCGTCGACCGGTTCGATCTGCGGGTCAGCGTCACGCCACCCGACGCCGATCTGATCCTGTCGCCCCAACCGGGGGAGTCGACGGCGATCGTCGCCGAACGGGTCCTCGTCGCACGAGACCGTGCCATCTCCCGGCAGGGATGCCTGAACGCGCAGTTGTCGGGGGCCGAGCTCGACCGGGTGGCACCGCTCGACTCTGAAGCACTCGACGTCGCCCGTTCCGAACTCGAACGCGGGCGGCTCACCGGCCGCGGGTATCACCGCGTCCGGCGCGTGGCCCGAACCATTGCCGACCTCGCCGACAGCGGCGACCGGATCGACGCCGAGCAGTTCGCGCTCGCATTGCAGCTCCGTCAGGCTCTCCAACCCCAGGGTAGGTCCGGGAGGTGCGCGGCGTGACCGCACAGCGATCGGCCCCACAGGTCTGGAGCGACGACGAGCGCGTCGCTGTGGCGGTGCTGGCGGGTCTCAGCAACATGACCACCGCTCGTCTGCGATGGCTTCTCGGCGGCCGGGCACCCACCGACGCACTCGACGTGGCATCGGGCTCGACCCCCGACGGTGGGCCGATCGATCGAGTCCGCCATCGGTTTCCCGAGGTCGCTGCGGCATGGTCGAACGAACTCACCGCTGGCGCGAGTGAGGAGATGGCTGCCGCGCTCGATCGGGTCGGGGTGCGAGTGATCGGCCCGGCCGACGCCGATTGGCCCGAACCGTTGCGGGTCGACCACGATCCGCCCGCCGTCTTGTTCACGATCGGCTCGATCGCACCCGATCGACGGCGGGTGGCCGTCATCGGCACTCGCAACCCGACCGAGGCGGGGAAGCAGACCGCTGCACGACTCGGCTACGAGCTCAGCGAAGCCGGGGTGTCGGTGGTGTCGGGTCTCGCGCTCGGGATCGATGGTGCCGCACATCGCGGGGCGTTGGCGAGCGGCGATGTCTGGCCGATCGGCGTGGTCGCCAACGGGCTCGACCGGCCCTACCCGGCCCGGCACGCTGCGCTGTGGAGCCAGGTTGCTCGTCGGGGTTCTCTACTGTCCGAGTGGCCACCGGGTACCAAGCCCGACGCCTTTCGGTTTCCCCAGCGCAACCGGATCATCGCGGCGCTCGCCGAGATCGTGGTGGTCGTCGAGAGCCGTGAGAAGGGCGGCAGTCTCGTCACCGCGCGCGAAGCGGCCGACCGGGGGGTCGAGGTCATGGCGGTGCCGGGGTCGCCGGGCGTGCGGTCGTCGGCGGGCACCAACGAACTCGTTCACGACGGTGCAGGCATCGTGCTGTCGACCGCCGATGTGCTCGACGTGCTGGGCCTCGACCACTCCCGAACCGGTCGGCTGGTCGACACCCGACCGCCGCCGAGCGAACGGGCGGGGTCGCTGCTGCCGTTGCTGGCCGAACGGCCAGCGACCGTCGAGGTGCTCCTCGACCGTTCGGGCCGTTCGTTGGCCGAGCTGGCGGTCGATCTCGCCAGGCTCGAACGCGACGGCTGGGTCCACGAGAGCGACGGCTGGTTCCAGGCGCTCGATTCTTGGGCTCGCGTGGCCAACGACGACGGGGGAGTGCGGTGAGGGGCCCGTTCGCCGCTGCTGGCCCGTTGGCGTCCTACCAAGCGGCAGTGGATCTGACAGTGATCCCTGCGTCGACCTGCGGCACTTCCTACAGTGGTCGCCATGGATCGGTGGGACCTCGAGGCGTTCGCAGTGTCGCTCACGTCCCTGTCCGACAACACGGTCAAGTCGTACTGCGCCGATCTTCGCAACTTCGCCGAGTGGTGCGAGCGGGCAGGCGTGTCCGAACCCGGCGGCGTCGACCGAGCCACCATCCGTCGGTACCTGGCCTGGATGACCACCCGGCAGCTCGCTCGGCGAACCATCGCTCGACGCGCTGCGTCGTTGCGTCGCTACTTCGCATGGGCCGTGCGGTCCGAGCGTCTCGATGCCGACCCGACGGTCGGAGTCTCCACCCCGGCCGGGGGTGGTCGCCTGCCGCGAGTGCTCGAGCACAACCACCTCGACGCACTCCTCGATGGCACGCCGTCGTCGGGCGTCGGTGCGGTCCAGCGCCTCGACGAGCCCGAGTGGCGGCGCCGGCGCGACGACGCCGTCCTCGAGATCCTCTACGGATCCGGCTTGCGCGTCAGCGAACTGTGCTCGCTCACCGTCGGTGCCCTCGAACTCGACCGTGGCGCCGCCACGGTGTGGGGCAAGGGCGGCAAGGAGCGACGTGTGCCGTTGAGCGAACCGGCCGTGGCTTCGTTGCGAGCGTGGCTCTCGGTGCGTCGGGATGTCATCTCCGACGAGCACGGCGATGTCTTGTTCGGCAACGAGCGGGGCAAGCCGCTCGGCACCCGCGATGTCCGCCGCATCGTCGATCGCCGGTCGCCCGTCGCCACTCACCCCCATGCGCTGCGTCACAGCTTCGCCACCCACCTCCTCGACGGGGGTGCCGATCTGCGCGCTGTTCAGGAGTTGTTGGGGCACGCCGATGTCGCGACCACCCAGCGTTACACTCACGTGAGCCGAGAGCGCCTCTCGGTCGCCTACCGCGACGCACACCCCAGAGCATGAGCATCGTTCCCGAAGACGCCGACCTGCAGATGCAGTGGAATCGGTGGTTGAAGCGCAAAAACGCCGCCGCTCGCGATCACCTGATCGTTCACTACTCGCCGCTGGTCAAGTTCGTCGCCGGTCGTGTCGGTGCGGGCCTGCCCTCGAGTGTCGACGCAGGTGACCTCATCGGCTCGGGTGTGTTCGGGCTCATCGATGCCATCGAGCGCTTCGAGCCCGACCGTGGTGTGAAGTTCGAGACCTTCGCCGTGCCCCGCATCCGCGGCGCCATCTACGACGGCCTCCGTCAGCTCGATTGGGTGCCCCGATCGGTGCGCAGCCGAGCCCGTGAGGTCGAGCGAGCGTTCTCCGAACTCGAGCACAAGCTCGGCCGATCGCCCTCCGACGAGGAGCTCGCCTCGCACCTCAACATCACCGACGCCGAACTCACCAAGTGGCTTGCCTCGATCGCTTCGACCACCGTCGGTCCCCTTGATCGGGCCATCGCCGCCGGCGCCGAGCCAGCGGCATCCGACGATGCCAGCTCCAACTCACCGACCGCCGTCGTCGAAGAGAAGGAGCTCGCCAAGATGATGCGCGACGAGATCCGTCGCCTCCCCGATCGGGAGAAGCTGGTGCTTTCGCTGTACTGCGACGAGGGGCTCACCCTCGCCGAGATCGGCGGCGTCATCGGCGTCACCGAGAGCCGCGTGTCGCAGATCCACACCAAGTCGGTGCTGCATCTGCGTTCACGCCTCCACGCCGCCGGCGTGGCCTGACCGTCTGAGTCGCTCGGGTCGTACGACCCCGTTCGAGCCGCTGCGCTCCGCCCGCTCAGCTCGGAGGGTGACATGCCCCGATCCATCGTTCGCGTCGGCGTCGTCGCCGTCATCCTCGCCGCGGGCGTCATCACCCCGAACGCGGCGGCAGCTCAGTGTTGGCTGCCTCCCGTGAACGGCATCGTCGTCGACCCGTTCCGGCAGCCACCGTGTCGTTGGTGTCCGGGCAACCGCGGTATCGAGTACCGCGTGGGTTCTGGAGCGACGGTTCGGGCCGTCGCGGCCGGTGAGGTCGTGTACTCGGGCAGCGTCGCCGGTGTCGGCTATGTCGTGGTCCGTCATCGCGATGGCCGGCGTGCGACCTACGGCCGACTGGAGGAGCGTCTCGTCAGACGAGGCGATGCGGTCATCTCGCGCTCCGTCGTCGGCCGGGCCATCGGCACGTTCCACTTCGGGCTGCGAGATGGCGACCGCTACCTCGATCCCGCGCCATTCCTCGGTGAGCTGGTCGGGCTGACGCGACTCGTGCCCGTCGACAGGTCGTCGCCACGCCCAGCCGGCAAGGCGAGAGTCGTCTGCGGAAGCTCGCAGAACCCCCGGTAGCGTTGCATCCGGCCAATCGACCGATCGGCCTCGCCGGCGTACCGGTGAACCAACCACACAGAACCCGCCGTTCATGCGGTCGCCGGACATACCGGTGCCGAGCGGTGGGGCAACCGCAACAAGGAGAAACCCCATGGCTGTCATCAGCATGCGGCAGATGCTCGAGGCAGGTGCCCACTTCGGCCACCAGACCCGCCGCTGGAACCCCAAGATGAAGCGATTCATCTTTGGTGAGCGGAACGGCATCTACATCATCGACCTGCAGCAGACCCTCGGCCGTGTCGAGACTGCCTACGGCTACGTCCGTGACCTCGTTGCCGGTGGCGGCACGATCCTCTTCGTCGGCACCAAGAAGCAGGCGCAGGATCCGGTCAAGAGCTATGCCGAGAAGTGCGGCATGCCCTACGTCAACGAGCGCTGGCTCGGCGGCATGCTCACCAACTACCAGACGATCTCGAAGCGCGTGAACAAGATGCTCGAGTACGAGCGCATGAAGGCCTCGGGCGAGTTCGACGTCATGATCAAGAAGGAAGCGCTGCTCCTCGATCGTGAGCTCACCAAGCTCCAGCGCAACCTCGGCGGTCTCCGCAGCCTCAACACCACGCCCGACGCGATCTTCGTGCTCGACACGAGCAAGGAGCACATCGCCGTGACCGAGGCCAACAAGCTCGGCATCCCGGTCGTGGCCGTCGTTGACACCAACGTCGATCCCGAGGTCGTCGACTACCCGATCCCGGGCAACGACGACGCCATCCGTTCGAACAGCCTGTTCGCCCGCGTCATCGCCGAAGCGGTCGAAGAGGGTCGATTCATCGCCAACAAGCGCAACCCGAAGCCCGAGCCGGTCGCCGAGAAGTCGCCCGAAGAGATCGCAGCGTTCGAAGCCGAGCAGCAGGCTGCTCGTGACGCCGCCGCTGCCGCTCAGGCCGCCCGCGACGCCAAGCTCGCTGCCGCCAAGACCGCGCCGGCCGCCGACGAGGCTCCTGCTGCCGACGAGGCTGCGCCCGCCGCTGACGCGGCAGAGTCCACCGACACCCCCGCAGAGACGGAGAGCTGAACCCCCATGGCAATCACCGCACAAGACGTCAAGGCGCTCCGGGAGTCCTCCGGCGCCGGGATGATGGACTGCAAGAAGGCCTTGCAGGAGAACGACGGCGACATGGAAGCCGCGAAGCAGTGGCTGCGCGAGAAGGGCCTGGCCGCCTCGGCCAAGCGCGCCGATCGTGAGAGCAACCAGGGCGTCGTGAGCCTCGTGGTCGACGGCAACGTCGGTGCCATCGTCCAGCTCAAGAGCGAGACCGACTTCGTCGCCGGCTCCGAGCAGTTCATCGCCGAAGCCGACGCGCTCGCCGAGCTCGTCGCTGCCAAGGGCACCGATGCCGTCGCCGAGCGCAACGCCGAGCTCGAAGAGCTCAAGGTGACCCTCAAGGAGAACATCGATCTCGGTGGCGTCGAGCGCATCGAAGCTGCCGACGGCAACGTGCTGGGCCACTACCAGCACGTCCAGGGTGGCCGTGGCGTCAACGCCGTGCTGGTCGAGATCGCCGGTGGCGACGAGAGCCTCGCCCACGACATCGCCGTGCACATCGCCTTCGCCCGTCCGAAGTACCTCAGCCGTGACGACGTCCCCGCCGACGTGGTGGCTTCCGAGCGCGAAACGCTCGAAACCATCACTCGCAACGAGGGCAAGCCCGAGCAGGCGATCGAGAAGATCGTCGACGGTCGCATCAACGGCTTCTTCAAGGACGTGGCGCTGCTCGATCAGCCCTACGCGAAGGACGACAAACAGTCGGTCAGCCAGTTCCTCGGCGGCGCATCCATCGCGTCGTTCAAGCAGGTCGAGATCGGCTGAACCCGTCACCATCTGAACGCTGAGAAGCCAGCTCCGTTTCGGCGGGGCTGGCTTCTTCGCGTACGGGGTCGCGGACGCGGTAGGTTGGCCCTTTGATGAGTGAACGCCCCAGTTTTTCCCGGATCGTCTTCAAGCCGTCGGGAGAAGCGCTCGCTGGCGCTTCCGGCAAGGGGCTCGATGGCGCCACCCTCGAGCACACCGCCCGCGAGATCATCGACCTCCGCCAGAACCTCGGCGTCGATGTCGCGGTCGTCGTCGGTGGTGGCAACTTCTGGCGCGGTCGCACCGGCTCGCTCAGTGGCATGGACGCCACGCAATCCGATCACATCGGCATGCTCGGCACGGTCATGAACGCCCTGGCGTTGCAGGACTCGCTCGAGCGCCTCGGGCAAGACACCCGGGTGCAGTCAGCCATCGAGATGCCCCGCATCGCCGAGGCCTACATCCGTCGCCGCGCTGTCCGGCACCTCGAGAAGGGGCGAGTCGTGATCTTCGCCGCCGGGACCGGCAACCCGTTCTTCACCACCGACACCGCAGCGGCGCTGCGAGCTGCCGAGATCGAGGCCGACGCGCTCATCAAGGGCACCCACTCGGGTGTCGACGGCGTGTACTCCGCCGACCCGCGGCTCGACGACACCGCCACCAAGTACGACCAGATCTCGTACATGGACGTCATGACCAAGGACCTCAAGGTCATGGACACCACCGCCATCGCGTTCTGCCGTGACAACGACATTCCGATCGTCGTGTTCGACATGGGCAAGGAGGGGTCGCTGCGCAGCATCGTCCAGGGCGGCGTCGAAGGCACGTTGGTCTCTGGCTGAGCCTGAGCCTCCGGCGGGCGGTCCACGGCCACGCGGGCCGTTCTCCGGTGCGGTGTGCGTGGGGGATCGGGCGTCAGTGGGTGTCGGCGGCGTTGTGCCTGGTCCGGCTACCCTTGCGGCCGTGATCGAAGACACCCTGCTCGAGGCCATGGACAAGATGGACAAAGCCGTCGAGCACACGCAGTCGCAGTTCGCAACGGTGCGAACCGGCCGCGCCACGCCCTCGCTGGTCGATCGGATCAGCGTCGAGTACTACGGCACCCAGGTGCCGCTGCAGCAGCTCGCGTCGATCTCGGTGCCCGAAGCTCGCCAGTTGCTCATCAAGCCGCACGATCGCAGCACGCTCGAGCCGATCGAGAAGGCCATTCGTGACAGCGATCTCGGCGTCAATCCGAACAACGATGGCATCTCGATCCGCATCTCGCTGCCGCAGCTCACCGAGGAGCGGCGCAAGGAGTACGTGAAAGTCGTGAAGAACATGGCCGAAGACGGCAAGATCGCGATTCGTAACTCCCGCCGTGATGCTCGCAAGACACTCGAGGGCTGGGAGAAGGACAGCGAGATCTCGGCCGACGAGTTGGAGCGCGCCGAGAAAGAACTCGAGAAGGTCACGGGCGAGCACGTCGAACGCATCGATCACGCGCTCACCAACAAGGAGCAGGAGCTCCTCGAGGTCTGATCGGCGCACGAGGGACACAGACATGACTGACGACATCTGGCGACAGGACGACGACCCCGGCACCGGTGGTGGCCGCCGCCAACCGGGCCGCTACGAGTCCTCGATGGACGAGTTCGACGACGAGGAGTTCGGCGGGCCGCTGTTCGGCGACGAATCCGGCGGGGTCTCGACGGCGGGCGCTCGCTCGTCGGGCGACGACACGAGCGGATTGAGCCTCACCGACGACACCGGCTCCATGCCGCACTGGACCGAAGAAGCGACCGGCGCGGTTCCGGCCATCGAGCCCACCGCCGACGAGGGCGACGACGACGGCCTCGACGTGTGGTCGACCTTCACCACCGATTCGCCGGTGTGGAAAGAGGGCGACAGCGTCGACCGCCCGTCGGGCGTGGTGGCTCGCAAGCAGACCGAGCAGCCCGCCGATCCGACCGGTGAGCTGTCGTGGGAAGACGACCCGAGCGGCGACACCCACATGCCCGACACCGGAGTCAGCGACGTGGTCACCGGTGATGCGCCGACCGTCGCCGCATCGTCGGGCGACGTCGAAGCCGTCGATGCCGCCATGGCCACTGCGGCGACCGACGCCGTCATCGCCGATCCCTCCGAGGTGCCTCGCGAGCCCGCCCGGATCACGATCGGCACCGACCCGTCCGGCATGCCGCGTCGGCCCGAACCTGCGCGTCGAGGCGGGGCCCCGCAGCGTCCGCCGTCGACCATTGCTGAGCCGGGCGTGTCCGACAAGCGCAACCTGCCCCTCGCCGCTGCCGTTGGCGTCGGTCTCGCTGCTGCGTTCCTGCTGTTGGTTCGGTGGCAGCCACTCGGTGCGCTCATCTTCGTCACGGTCGCCCTTGCCATCGCTGGGTGGGAGTACTTCGGCAAGGTCAGCGAGAAGGGCTACCGGCCCGCCATCGCCCCGGGCCTCGCGGCGATCGTCGCGGCTCCACTCACGGCGTACTGGGTCGGTGAGGCGGGGCTTCCGCTCGTGGTCGTGTTCGCCTTCATGGCCTCGGCGATGAGCTTCATCGGCGCTCGCGGCCTCGAGTCGGGGCCGATGCCCAACATGGCGATCACCTCGCTCGGCATCACCTGGATCGGCATCATGGGTGCCTACGCCGCACTCATGCTCGACTGGTCGAACTTCGGGGGCGGCACGCCATGGGGTACCGACACCCTCGTCATCACGGCCTGCGGCATCGTCGCCAACGACGTGGGCGCTTACTTCGTCGGTTCGGCCTTCGGCCGGACTCCGCTGCGACGCTGGATCAGCCCGGGCAAGTCGGTCGAGGGCGCCATCGGCGGCGCTGTCCTGACCCTGCTCGTGATGGTCATCTTCTCGCTGCAAGACACGTTCGACACCTGGAGCGAGATGAGCGACGTGCTGTGGCTCGGCGTGGTCATCTCGATCTTCGCTCCGCTCGGTGACCTCACCGAGTCGATGTTCAAGCGCAACCTCGACGTCAAGGACTTCGGCACCCTCATCCGCGGCCACGGTGGCGTCCTCGACCGCTTTGACGGGTTCCTGTTCACCCTGCCTGCGGTCTACTACCTGTTTCGGGTGCTCGAGCCGTACGCGGCCTGAGTCGGCCCACCGGGTGAGTCCACCGTGACCGTTCGCGTCGCCATCGCCGGCTCGACGGGCTCGATCGGCACCCAGACCCTCGAGGTCATCCAGGCCGAGAACGAACGCGCTCCGGGCTCCTACGAGGTGGTGGCGCTCGGCGTCGGCCGCTCGGTCGACGTACTCGCCGCGCAGGTCGCCCAGTGGCAGCCGGAGCTTGTCGTCGTGAGCGACGACGACGCACGCGGTGGGTTCGACGCCTCCGAGTGGAGCGGCACGCTCACCGGCGAGCTGACCGACCTGGTCGGCCCTGCCGACGTCGTCGTGAACGGCGTGGTCGGTTTCGCCGGTCTGCCGGTCACGACCGAGACCCTACGGGCGGGCAAGCGGCTGGCGCTCGCCAACAAGGAGAGCCTCATCGCAGCCGGGCCGGTCGTGCAGCCCTTGCGAGCGACCCCGGGGGCGGAGTTGGTGCCGGTCGACAGCGAGCACTGTGCGCTCCACCAGTGTCTCCGGTCGTCGTTCTCAGCCGACCGAGAGGTGAGCCGGCTGCTGCTCACCGCCAGCGGGGGTCCGTTCCGAGGGAAGTCGGCGACCGAGCTGGCCGAGGTCACGGTCGAGTCGGCGCTGGCCCACCCGACCTGGGCGATGGGGCCGAAGATCACGGTCGATTCGTCGACGCTCATGAACAAGGGGCTCGAGGTGATCGAGGCCCACGAGCTGTTCGGCACCGCGTACGACGACATCGACGTGGTGGTGCACCCGCAATCGGTCGTCCACTCGATGGTCGAGTACACCGATGGCTCGACCATCGCCCAGCTGTCGATGCCCGACATGCGGCTCCCGATCGGATATGCCCTCGGCTACCCCGACCGCATCGCCAGCCCGTTCGGCTCGATCGACTGGACCACGCTGTCGCAGCTCACCTTCGAACCACCCGACCGTGCGACGTTCCGCTGTCTCGACCTGGCGTTCGAGGCGGGTCGAATCGGGGGCACCGCGCCCGCCTGGCTCAGCGCTGTCAACGAGGTCGCCGTCGAAGCATTCTTGTCTGGATCCTTGGAATGGAATCGGATCCCCGATCTGGTGGTTGCATGTCTCGAACGCCACGATGCGGTGGTTCCGACGTCGATCGACGAAGTCATCGACGCAGATCAGGCCGCACGACGAGAAGCGACGACGATTCTCGGCCAGAATTTCTGAAGCGCTCGCCATCGGGTGCCGATAACTCCACAGCGACATGACCGACCAGCTCACACCCTCAACTCCCGACCAGCAGGGTCGATCGTTCCCGGCGCCCGACGAACTGTCGCGCCGCGACAAGATCAAGTCCGAGGTGATGGCCGGTGGCTCGGTGGTCGAGCTCGACGACGACGAGCTCGCTGGCGGTTGGAAGGCCGCCGTCTCGATGGTGGCCATCGCCGGGCTGTTCGCCTGGCTGGCGTTCGCCAACATCTGGTGGTTCACGTTCGTCGTCGGTGTGGTGATCGCCATCTTCCTCCACGAACTCGGCCACTTCGCCACCGCCAAGTGGACGGGCATGAAGTCGACCCAGTTCTTCCTGTTCTTCGGACCCCGGCTGTGGTCGTTCCGTCGGGGAGAAACCGAGTACGGGGTTCGAGCGATCCCGCTCGGCGCGTTCGTCCGGATCATCGGCATGAACCGCATGGACGACGTGCCACCCGAGGACGAAGACCGCACCTACCGTCAGAAGAGCTACCCCCGCCGGATGCTCGTCATCTCGGCTGGTTCGATCATGCACATGATCATCGCCGTGACGTTGCTGTTCGTCGTCTACGTCGGCCAGGGCGAACGCACCGATGAGTTGCTCCCCGAGGTCTACGTGACGACTGCGTCCGAGGGGCTTCCGGCCGCCGAGGCGGGCATCGAGCCTGGCGACCAGATCGTGTCGGTCGGCGGTATTCCGGTCACGTCGTCGGCCGAGCTCGGCGACGCGGTGCGGAGCTTCGAACCGGCTGATGTCGTCGACGTCGTCGTGATCCGAGACGACGTGCAGGCGACGATCCCCGTGGGTCTGGGCGCAAACACCGACGAATCGAGCCCGTTCTTCGGCGACGCATTGCTCGGCGTGCGCTCCGGCAGCCCCCCCGTCTACGAGCAGCACTCGGTTCCCGCAGCTGCGGCGAATGCGGTGACCGACATCTTCCCGGCGTCGTGGGAGTCGATCAAGGGCGTGGTCAAGGTGCTCAACCCGGTCAACATCGTCACCCACCTCAACGGCACCAACGACGATCTCACCAGCCGCCCGACCACGCTCGTGCAGGTCACGGCGCTCTCCGACGACATCGGCGACAGCGAAGGCATCTGGGGTGTCCTCTGGCTGCTCGCCGTGCTCAACGTGTTCGTCGGCGTGTTCAACATGTTCCCGCTGCTCCCGCTCGACGGTGGGCACGCGGCGGTCGCCACCTATGAACGGATCCGTGAGGCACGTCGGCCGGGCAAGCAGCGCTACTTCGCCGACGTCGAACGTCTCATGCCCTTCGCCATGGGCGTCATGGTGCTGCTGCTGTCGTTGATGATGGCCGGCCTGTACTTGGACATCACCGATCCGCTCTGACCCGCCCACCCGCCATGGCACTCCGAGCCGGCCTGCGGCCGGCGTCGCTTTCTGGGCCTGGCGCATCCGATGAGTCGGACATGTCTGCCCTTGGTGCTGATTGACTTGCATCCATGGACGTGAAACCTGCTGCGGAGCGTCGGCCGACTCGGAAGATCTCGGTCGGTGGTGTCGAGGTCGGTGGCGACGCGCCGATCACGGTGCAGTCGATGACCATCACCAAGACCGCCGACGTCGAAGGCACGGTCCAGCAGATCTATGCCCTCGCCGCCGCTGGCGCCGACATCGTGCGCTGTACCTGCAACGAGATCGAGGCTGCCGAGGGACTGGCTCAGATCGTGCCCCGGTCGCCCGTGCCGATCATCGCCGACATCCACCACCAGTACAAGATGGCGCTCGCGGCCATGGAGGCCGGCGTCGACGGACTGCGACTCAACCCGGGGAACATCCGCAAGCCCGAGCACATCAAGGCGGTGGCTGCCGAGGCCCGTGACCGCAAGATCCCGATCCGCATCGGGGTGAACGCCGGCTCGCTCGACCCGAAGCTCTACGACAAGTACGGCGGGAAGGCCACGGCGGAGGCCATGGTCGAATCGGCCCAGACCGAAATGGCGTACTTCGATGAGGTCGGCTTCGACCTCATCAAGATCTCGGTCAAGGCGTCGTCGGTGCCGCTGATGGTCGAGTCGTACCGCGCCCTGTCGGAAGTGACCGATCACCCCCTCCACCTCGGTGTGACCGAGGCGGGTCCGCCACCGGCCGGGCTGGTGAAAGCCACGGCCGGCATCGCCACCCTGCTCATGGAGGGCATCGGCGACACGATTCGTTACTCGCTCACCGCCGACCCGGTCGAAGAGGCGAAGGCCGGTCGTCAGCTCCTCGAAGCACTCGGCCTGCGGGAACGCAAGAACGTCGACCTCATCGCCTGTCCGTCGTGTGGGCGGGCCGAAGTCGATGTGATCGAGGTGGCGAATCAGGCGATGGAGGCCTTCGGTGAGCGAGAGATCCCCCTCCAAGTCGCCGTGATGGGCTGCGTGGTCAACGGGCCGGGCGAGGCGCGAGACGCCGACCTCGGCATCGCGGCGGGCAACAAGCGTGGCCACCTCTTCATCAAGGGTCAGAACGTCGCCGTGGTGCCCGAAGACGAGATGGTCGGTCAGCTCGTCGAGTGGGCCGAGTTCATCCAGGAACACGGCATCGACGCAGCGCTCGAGCGTGCCGACCTGGCAAAGGCGCAGCGCGAAGCCGAGAAGGATCGCGCCAAGCTCCTCGCAGAGCAGGGCGACGACGCCAACAACGCCGCCGAGAAGATCGTCGAGATCCGCAAGAAGTAGCGGCCGTCGTCGGCGGTCAGTCGCCGACGACGGTGTAGCCGGCGATCATCGGCCGCCAGGCATCGCCCGGCGGCAGGTAGACCGTCTGGCCATCGAGCGACACAGCGAGTTCGTGGCCGGTGCTGAGGTGGATCTCGCCGGCATCGACGCGCACCAGCGTCACGCCAGCCTCCGGCAGCGGGTATCGCCCGTCGGTGACCTGCATCACCGGCTGTTCGAGCGGGGTGGGGTCGATGATGCGCAGCAGCTCGTCGACGTCGATGTGCTTGACCGTGAGGCCACCTCGCACGACGTTGTCGGAGGCACCCATCAGCTCGACGCCGGAACCGCGCAGGTAGGCGTGCAGGTTGCCGGCGGTGAGATGGAGCGCCTCGCCCGGGTTGAGGGTGACGTGGTTGAGGAGCAGGGCGATGACCACGCTCGGGTCGCCTGGGTAGCGAGCCTCGAGGTCGACGATGTGGGCGACGTCCGGATCACCCGAACGCAGCACGGCCTCGACCACCGGTCGGGTGTCGATCCGGCGCCGGTAGATCCCCTCGATCACGTCGATCATCGGCTGCTCGACCAGGAGATCACCGAAGTCGGAGGCGCCGATCCGCGACAACAGCTCGTCGGTCGCCGCAGGCGGGCGGATGCCGCAGAGCGCCTGGAACGGTGTGAGTGCGAGGATCAATTCCGGCTTGGGGTACGGGTCGCCGTAGACGCCCTCGTCGTACCCCGTTCTGGCCCGATCGGCACCGGGGTGGCACTGCATCGACAGCGGCTCGGCGGCGGTGAGCACCTTGAGGAGGTAGGGGAGCGGGCCGGTCTCGTCGCTGAGCGGCCGATCGTCGTCGAGTCGGGCCTGACCGCGAGGGTGAGTGCCGAGCCACAGCTCGGCCCATGGACGGCCATCTGGCTCCTGGCCGAGCAGCCGGGGGAGAAAGTCGGTGTCGCCCCAGGCGTAGTGCTGCACCACACCCTTCACGGGCCAACCGCCGGTCATCCTTCGACCCTAGTCAGAATGTACTCGGTGCACCTCGGACGGTCAGATGCCGAGATCGGTGGCGCGGGCGAGGACACCCCGCGCTCGTCGCCGATCGTGGTGGTGTGGCCGTGGCCGGCGTGGACCACGGTGTGGTCGGGAAGCCCGAGGAGCACGTCACGGATCGAGCGAAGAATGGTCGTCTCGCAGAACGCTCCGATGCCGAGTGCGGGCGACAACTCGGTGCCCTCGTGGCCGAGGAGGAACGGGACTCGTCGTTGATGCCGCCCTCGCGGTACCGGAGATCGGTGTGGTAGACGCCGCACGCCTGGGCCTTGACCACGGCCTCGCCGGGGCCGGGATCGGGGATGACGATCGTCTCGATCGAGACCGGTTCACCTTTCGCCTTGGCGATGATTCCAGGTACTTCTCGGGCGTGGCAGGGGACTGTACATGAGCAGGTTCGACCGACGCGTCAACGACGAGGGGTCGCTGCCATGCCTTCTGGCCAATTCTGGGAACCTGGCTCGATCGGTGACCGTCGAACCATGATGAACGTGATCATGGACGCCCTGTTGCTGGCCCGCCGCCGTCTGATTGCTGCCGCTGCGGCGAGCGCGCTCGTGCTGTCGGCGTGCGGATCTGAGACCGACGACGGTTCGGCCGAGCCGGTCGACGGCACCGATTCGACGTTGCCGCCGGTCGAAGAACCAGCGGACGAGCCCGCTGACGATCGCATCGGCCTGCCGACCGAGGGCGCGATCCTCGAGGTCGGCTACTCCGGCGGGTTCATGCCGTTCGAGTTCGCGTTCGCAAGTGCACCGCTGATCCTGGTCACAGCCGATGGTGAGCTGATTCGCCCGGCGGCGGTCGCAGAGATCTATCCCGGACCGCTGCTGCCACAGCACACCACCACGCCGATCACCGACGAGGGCATCGACGCGCTCCTCACCTTCTTGTTCGAGGAGGGCATGTTCGCCGACGTCGACTACGAGTCGGAGAGTGGCCTCCTCATCGCCGATGCGTCGACGGCGACGCTGGTGGTCAACACCGCCGACACCGAGTACCGACACGAGGCGTACGCGCTCGATGCTGGCGGCTTCCCCGGTGGTGACGACGACACAGAGGAGCGGGCTCAGCTGGCGTCGGTGATCGAGGCGCTGTTCGATCCGGCGGCGATCGTCGGGGAGGAGAACCTCGGCGAGGAGACCATGTGGGTGCCCGAGGCCTATCAACTCCTCGCGCAGCCGGCCGCCGATCTGAGCGGGTTCGAGATCCCTCCGACGGTGGTCGACTGGCCGGCGGCGACGGGTGTGGTGCTCGCCGACACGCCGGAGTGCACCGAGGTCGAACGTGACGCAGTCGGCGATCTACTCGAACCGGCCACGCAACTCACGTTCTTCAGCGAAGGCGACGAGACGTACCAGGTCGTCGCACGCCCGGCGTATCCGGGTCGTGAGTGCTGACGAGCCTCGAAGTCGTTCTCAGAATAGGCGGAGGTCGTCGGGGCGCATGCCGCGGAGTTCGTCGTAGTCGACCTCGACCCAGCGGAAGCCGCGCGCCTCTGCGAGCACCTTCGCCTGCGGTTTGATCGACTGGGCGACGAACACACCCCGTACCTCTCCGAGCGACGAGTCGAGATGGAGCCGCTCGATGTAGCGGGCGAGCTGCTCGACGCCATCGATCTCGCCGCGGCGTTTCACCTCGACGGCGACCACCTGATCGGTCGAGTCTCGGCACACGAGATCGACCGGGCCGATGGCCGTCGGGTACTCGCGACGCACGAGCGTCAGGCCGTCTTCGATCGCATCGGGTGATGCGGCCAACAGCTCCTGGAGGTGGGCCTCGACGCCGTCCTTCTGTAGGCCCGGGTCGTCACCGAGTTCGGCCTCGACCTCGCTCAACACCTCGTGCAGGGTGATGGTGAGCGTCTCCTTCTTCGGGTTGGTGATCACCCAGCGAGCGGGCTCATCACCGTCTGGGCCTGAGCCAGCATCGTGCTCGACCAACGTGTTCGGAGCGTTCATCCAATTGAGAGGCTTGTACGCGCCACCGTCGGCGTGGATGGCCACGCACCCGTCGGCCTTCACCATGATGAGGCGGTTCGCCTCGGGCAGATGAGCATCGAGCCGTCCGGCGTAGTCGACGGAGCAACGGGCCACCACGAGTCGCACGGCCCGGAGGATACGCCCTCCCGTGCCCGCGTCACATCGCTACGGTGCAGCGGCGTGACGCTGTCTGGCCAGCGGCCCTCGGTCGCCATTCCGTTCCCGGCTTCCTCGCCACCCGGATTCGAGTGGCTCGAGAACGAGGTCGTGTTCGATCCCGGCCGCCATCTCGCGCTCGAAGAACCCACCGAGATCGTCCTGCTCGCTGAGCTCGGCTACGCCCAGGAGGAGATCGCCCGCACGGCGACGCCCGTGGCGGCGTCGAGCCCGTTCCGGATCCTGAGTGACGAGGGGGCCGAGGTATTGCTCGACGTGGCTCGGCATCTCGAACCGTTCGTGATGCCAGCGTCGGATCGGATCGAACGAGTCGTCCGTGGGGGCTGCTACCGATCGCGATGGCTTCGCGATCTCTGCCTCAGCGCCGACCTCGCAGCGCACCTGTCGAAGATCTACCGCACGCCGGTCGCACCGCACGCGATGCCGCACCATCTCGGACACCTCAACTACTCGCCGACCACCATCGGCACGGGGATCGACAAGTGGCATCACGACACCCTGCCCCTCGACGTCGTGATGACGGTCACCGACCCGGCGCGGGTCGCGGGCGGGCGATTCGACTGGTTCCGAGGGACCAAACACGAAGCAGCAGAGCTCGCCGCCCAAGGTGAGACTCCGTCCGCAGAGCGCGTGGTGACACCGGAGTTCGGTGGCCCCGGATGGGGTATCGCCCTCCACGGCAACATGGTCGTCCATCGAGCTGCTCCGCTCACCGAGATGTGCGAGCGCATCTCGATGGTGAACGGCTATGTCGCTCTCGACACCGAGCTCGACGCTCAGAGCCGCACCGCCGATCTGATCGGGGTCGATCCACCCGCTGCGCTCTACGGGGAGTGGGCTCGCTACGCCGCCTGGCAGTCGGCGGGCCGGTTGCGCACGATCATCGACCAGGTCGGCTGGACCGACGACCCCGAGCAGGCAGCAACTGAGCTCGACCGCGCCATCGAGGTGGCCCGGCAGGCTGCGGCTGAGATGCGAGCCGGCCGGGTCGAGACCCATCACTACGGCGGCTGACGCCGGGCACGTGCCAGCCGGTTAGCTGCTCCACGCGTGGTGGAAGGCGAGCATGTCGGTGTTGAACAGCTCGGGCTGATCGCCGACGCCGCCGATCGCGGCGCCTCTTCGGCCGTGCCCGGCATCGATCGCGGCCATGAAGGCGTCGCGATCGGTGGCCGTCGGGTCGGGCGCGCCCACCTGGGGGATGATCATCGAGCCATCATCGTCGAGCCACACCGTCGGTGCGCCTGGAGCGACGCTCGCCTCCTCGATCGTGTGGAGCTCCTCGTGTCGGTCGAAGCTGTGGGCTCCACCAGCGACGACCCGCACGGTCGAGTCGGCCCCGCGTTGGCGGAGTGCGTTGACCTGCGCCTGCACCTCCTGAACTGAACACCACTCGTCTCGGTCACCGATGATCGCTCGGTAGCGAGTCGAACCGATGTCGGCATCGAGGAACTGCTGCCCGCACCACGGGTACACGGCGTACACCGCAGCGAGACCGATACCTGCTCCGACGATCGGGTCGGCGAATCGGCGATGGGCTGCGATGGTCACCGCCGAGCCGCCACGGCTGTGCCCCTGCGCGCCGATCCGGTTCGGGTCGAGGTCGGCGCGCTCGCGAAGCACCCGGAGCGCGGCGAGAACATCGAAGGCGGAGGCGGCGAAGCTGTATTGGGTCTGCTGCGCAACGGTCGAGGTCACCGCCCGTGGGCCGAACGGGTCGAGTAGGCACACGGCGAAACCAGCGCCGAACAGTGTCTCGGCGTGCTGCTCGTGGTTCGGGCCGACGCCGAGGCTGCCGGGAACCACGATGACCGTCGCCGGCGGGACGTTGCCGTCGCTGTCGGGCACGAAGAGTCGGGCATCGAGGTCGACCGGCTCGCACCCGGACGGATCGGCGATCGCCTGATGATGGTTGACGGGGTTGGCGCTGGGGATACTCAGCAACTCGCCCGACGAGCCGTTGAAGTCGTGCGTGCGGTCACGGCGTCGGGTGTCGTCGGCGGTCACGCGCCGATCGTAGGCGGGCCTACTTCATCGATTCGACGTGGTCGGCCATGCGCTTCTGGATCAGCGCTCGCCGTTCTTGCAGCTCGCGGTAGGTGAGCCGGTTGACGCTGGGGTCGAGGCCCATCGAGGCCTTCACCCCGTCCATATCGAACTCGACCTCGGCCGGGTTGACGCCGAGCTCACGACCGAGGCGTTCGCCGTGCTTCATCGCGAAGAGCATCGAGATGTTCGACACCTCGCCGATCAGGTCGAGGTCGGGAGCGAGCCGGGCGATGGCGCCGTCGAGGAACACGAGGTTCTTCACGTAGAGCATCAGCTCCTTCGGGAGTTTGGCGCCGTAGCCGAGCATCGCCTTCACCACGCGCTGGACCTCGGCGACCATCTCCTCGCCGCTGAGCGTGGTCGGGTCGATCACCTCCTGGTCGAGGCGGAGGTCGGTGATGACGGCATCGAGGTCGGTGTCGATCGGCAGTGCACCGAGGTCGCGCAGCGCCGCCATCTGGCCCTTCACGTCGTTGGTCGTGGCGCCGAGCATCAGGCGGAGGAAGGCGTTGCGGCGGGCGCCGGTGAGGCGGCCCACGATGCCGTAGTCGAGGAGCGCCGTTCGTCCATCGGCGAGGACGAGCAGGTTGCCGCCGTGCAGGTCGCCGTGGAAGACGCCCTCGACGACGGCGCCCTCCATGAACGCGACCATCGCCGTACGCACGACGTCTTCGGTGTCGATGCCTGCATCCTGCATACCCGCAGCGTCGTCGAAGTTGAATCCGTAGACCCGCTCCATCACCAGCACCCGGCGGGTGACCAGTTCCGGGTGGGGGCGTGGAACGACGTACCTGTCTTGCTCGAGATCGTGCAGCATCGCTGCGACGTCGAGCATGTTGTCGGCCTCGGTGCGGAAGTCAAGCTCCTCGACGATGGTCTCGGCGAACAGCTCGACGAGCGCCGGCGGGTTGGCCAGCGCCGACACGGGGATCCGACCCACGAGATGGGGCGCGAGCCACGCCATGACCCGGAGGTCCTTGCGGACGAGTGTGGCGACCGACGGACGCTGTACCTTGACGACCACCTCTTCGCCGGTGCGGAGCCGTGCAGCGTGTACCTGTGCGATCGAGGCGGCAGCCAGTGCCTGGGTGTCGAACCACTCGAACACGTCCTCGAGGCGGGCCCCGAGATCTTCTTCGACGGTGCGCCGGACGACGTCGAACGGTTCGGCCGGCACCTGGTCACGGCACTTCTTGAACTCCTCGACGAGCTCGGACGGGAAGAGGCCCTCGCCTGAGGAGATGATCTGGCCGAGCTTGATGTAGGTCGGCCCGAGCGCCTCGGCGGCCTCGCGAAGACGGCGCGAGATGTCGGCTCGTCGTTCGGAGGCATCTCCCAGCTGGCCGAGGCGCTTCCTGACCATCCATCCGCCGACTGCACCAGCCAAGCGGCCTGCAACCGTGAGAACACGGGCGCCAGGTGGCATCTTGGACGGCGTGGTGAGGTCAGGCACCTCAGCTTGGGCATTGCGACGAAGAGTCGACGCCAGATCTCGCCAGCGGATGTCGTCACGGTCGAGCACCCAGGGCCCGTGTTCGGTGAACGCAGCCCAGTTGCGATCGGGTGACATGGGTGCATCGGTGGCGTCGGGCGCGACGGAGGAGGCGGTTGCGGCCATCCTCCCATCATGCCGAGGCACCGTCGGGGGTGAGATGCCGTGCCTGCGTGAAAACCGTCATCTGTCGAGCAGGGTTCGAAGAACTAGACGAAACCATGACTCAACCGTCGCCACCGGCATTCCGAAGCACCAGACATGAGCCTCGTCGTCGTCACCTCCCTCCAACTCGTGGTGCTGTCGTCGATGCTGGGTGGCTTGCTCGTGAAGCGAACTCGTCGCCCCGCCTTCGTTCCCGTGCGCGCGCGGAACTGACGTCTCGGATCTCCTCATCCGGTCGCCGTCTATCGGCCCGGAGACCACGCTTCTGTGCGGCGGGTGCAGGGCGGCCTGAACTCTCCTCGATTCGGTCTCGCGGCCTTGGGCCCGCTCGGTCGTGCGTGCCAACATCGGGTCATGGCTGATCGACCGTTTCGAGTGCTCGGTATTCAGCAGGTCGCGATCGGCGGCCTCGACAAGGGGGCGCTGTCAGACCTGTGGTCCGGCCTGCTCGGCGTCGAGAAGGTCGGTGACTACCAGGCTGAGTCAGAGAACGTCGACGAAGACATCCTGCGTCTGGGCAGCGGCCCGCACGCCGTCGAGATCGATCTGATGCAGCCGCTCGATCCCGAGCGTTCCCCCAAGGTCCACGTGCCAACGCTGAACCACATCGGTCTCTGGATCGACGACCTGCCCGCCGCCGTCGACTGGCTCACCGAGCGGGGCATGCGGTTCACTCCCGGCGGTATCCGCCGAGGCGCGTCGGATCACGACGTGTGCTTCCTCCACCCGAAGGGCAATGACGAGTCGCCGCGCAGCGGCGAGGGTGTCCTCATCGAGTTGGTGCAGGCTCCCGCCGACGTGATCGACGCGCTCGACTGATCTGTTGCTCGATCGTCACGTGGCCGCTCGGCGCCGGCCGAACGGCGCCCACACCGCGAGAGCGATGCCGACGACGAGGCCGAGGATCGGAAAGAGCCACACCGACACGCTGTCGAACGGGATCACGCCGAAGAGCACGAGGTCGAGCCAGACGAACGCACCGAGCAGGAATCCTGCGATCGCTCCGAGGATCGGTCGGCCCCGCCGCTTGCCCGCTGGTGTGCTGGCCGCCGCTGGTTCGGCGGGCGGGGGTGCCACGTCGTCGACGGGCTGACCCGCCGTGGTCTCACTCGTCTCCGTCGCCGTTGACACGTCGTCGCCAGCCGGGGAGTTCTCAGGTGGTGCGTCGTCGTTTGGGTTCACGCTGCACCTCCGCGTCGCGAGACCATAGAGAAACCGACGCCGGCCATCGCCAGCGCCGTACCGGCGAGTGCTGCTGGAGCGAGCGGCGAATCGAACAGTCCGCCCTCGACCTCGACCTGGACCGAGCCCTCACAGCGGATTCCTTCGTCTTGGTGGAACCCCTCGACCGTGAACGGTACGCCGCGAGGGAGGGGGGCGGGAAGGTCCCAGTTGACCGTGCCCGAGTCGCTCTGCCCGGTGCCCGACCCGTTCCACGTCCAGGCATCGGTGAGCTCGATGTCGGGGAAGCCCGGCGGCGTCTTGACCACGACTTGGCCGCTGAACTCCCGCTCGCTGCGCTCCGAACCGTCGCCGACCTGACCGGTGTAGTCTGCGCTGCCCGACAGTGGCATCTCGTACACACCGCTCGACACGTACGGATCAACGACCACACCATTGCTGAGGGTGGCCTCGGCCTGGCAGTCGCCGGTCGCGTTCGGGGGGTCGGAAGCTTGGGCAGCGACCGGTGGCGAGCCCGAGGCCATGACGATGAATACGGCTCCTGCCGCCACCCCCGCTGGCCGGGCCCACCGACCGATCACCTCCCGTGTGATCGTCGAAGAGCTCATGACCCAAGGCTTGCAACTCGGCATCATCGAAACGTCATCGGTACGTTCGGCCTGTCAGATCATTCACTGCCTGTTCGAGGAGCGTCGGGATCATGGTCGAAGCAAACGAGTCGTCACCGGGAGCCGCTGGCCCGCTCGCCGGGGTCCGCGTCGTCGAGTTGGCGGTGTTCGTCGCAGGCCCGGCGGCCGGCGGGATCCTTGGCGAGTGGGGCGCCGACGTCATCAAGGTCGAACCGCCGAGCGGTGATCCGCAGCGCCAGATCTTCGGTGCGGTGGGCGTACGCGACGACATCCCGGTGCCGCCGTTCGAGGTCGACAATCGCGGCAAGCGGTCGGTCGTGCTCGACCTTCGAAGCGACGACGGGCAAGCGAACATGGACCGCTTGCTGGCGAGCGCCGACGTGTTCGTCACCAACATGCGAATGGGGGCCCTCGAACGGCTCGGTCTCAACCACGAGTCGCTCGCCGAGTCGCATCCCCACCTCGTCTACGGGCTCATCACCGGCTACGGCCATCACGGTGAGGAGCGCGACCGGGCGGGTTACGACATCGGAGCGTTCTGGGCCCGGTCGGGGCTGGGCCACTCGATGGTGCCGCCCGGCCGGCTCCCGCCGCCGTCACGGTCGGGTATGGGCGATCATCAAACCGGTATGACCCTGGCGGGTGGCATCGCCGCCAAGCTGTTCGAGCGGTCGCGCACGGGGCGTGGCGGGCTGGTCACCACGAGCCTCCTGCGGGTCGGGATGTATTCGATGGCCTGGGACATGGGCATCCAGCTCCGATTCGGCAAGCGCCAGCCGACCGCCGATCGCGATCACGAGGGCGCACCGCTCGTCAACAGCTACCTGTCAGGTGACGACCACGGCTTCTGGCTGATCTGCCTCGAAGCCGACCGTCACTGGCCGAAGGTGTTGGCGGCGGTCGACGCGCCCGAACTGGCCGAGCACGAGCGATTCACCACGGCGCGCGACCGGCGACACCATGCGCCCGAGCTGATCGCCGAACTCGATGCGGCGTTCGCGAAGTTCACGATGGACGAGCTGCGCGGCCGGTTCGACGAGCACGATGTGTGGTGGGCGCCGCTGCAGTCGATCGAACAGGTCATCGCCGATCCGCAGGCTCAGCACGGCTTCATCGACATGGTGCCCCATGACGACGAGGACCCGTATCGAGCGGTGGCGACCCCGGTCGACTTCGACGGCCACGACGCCTCGATCGGCCCGGTGCCGAAGCTCGGCGAACACACCGACGAGATCCTCTCTGCCCTCGACTGACCCGTTCTCGTGCACTCGTGCGCGCCTGACGCGCGCGCGAGTGCACGAGATGGTGTTGGCGATCGGGATGGTGTCAGAAGCGGGGTGGGCGGCGTTCGGCGAACGCGGCGATGCCCTCGGCGTACTCGGCGGTACCCATGGCCTCGTCGAGGAGTCGGTTGGCGTCGTCGACTGAGCCGGCCGGGTCGTGGCGAAGCAGGTCGGTGGTGAGCTGACGCTTCGCGGTCGTGACGGCCTCCGGGCCGGTCGTGGCGGAGAGGTTGGTCGCCCACTCCCGAGCCGCCGCCAGCGCTGAATCGCCGGTGGTGCAGACTTCGTTCCAGAGTCCCCAGTCGGCGGTGTCGGCACCCGTGACGACCCTGCCTGACAGCAGCAGATCGTTCGCACGGGCGATGCCGATGAGGCGGGGCAGGATCCAGCTCATGCCGTACTCGGCAGGCAGGCCGAGCTTGGGTGCCGCAGTGGTGAGTTTGGCGTCGGCGGCGACGAATCGGAGGTCGCAGAAGAGAGCGAGCGCGAGGGCGACGCCAGCACACGCGCCATTGACCGCCGCGATGATCGGCAGTCGGTAGCCGAGCTGCCATGCCATGTCGGAGTCGAGCCGGTCACCGCCGCCAGGTGTCGCCGGCTCGGGCGGGAGGCCGTTGTCGTAGCCGCCTCGCTCGACGTGCCCGGCGAGCGCCTTGGCGTCACCGCCGACGGAGAAGGCGGGTGGGGTGCCGGTGACGATCACCGCTCGCAGACCGGGGCGGTGTTCGAGCTCGGCCATCACCTGGCGGTACTCGGCGTGCATCACCCCGTTCCACGCGTTGTGCCGGTGCGGTCGATGCAGCCAGACGGTGGCGATGCGGTCGGCGATCTCCCAGCGCAATGCCGACGACTCGCCGGTGTCGGGAAGCGGAGTGGGGACAGTGCCGCCCAGCGCCGTGTCGGTGGTGTCGGTCATGAAGCCGCCGCCGATCCGTCGAGGACTGTGCCGTCGGGGATGGAGCCACCCTCGGGGCCGAGTTCGACGTCGCCGAGGACCTTCACCCCCTCGCCAAAGGTCCAATCGCCGCGCACGATGAGGCTCGTCGCGTCGATGAGGCTCGGTGGTCCGGCCGGGAAACGGGTATCGAAGTCGTGGATGAGCTTGAAGGCGCCCGACAATTCGACGAACGGGATCTGGTCGCTGTCCTGCACCAGCGAGTTGTCGTCGGCGAGGCGGTAGCAGTCGCTGCGGACGACGAGCAGGTCGTTGGTGGTCTTGACTGGGATGAACCGATCGCGCCCGATCTCGACGGTGGTGGCTCCTTCGAACGATTCGACGGCCGCGCCCATCGCCGTCTCCAACTGGATGACCGCCGGTGAGGTCGCATCCGACGGATCGACCGTCTTCCGGTTGACGATGACCGGGAGGTGCATGTCGCCCCCTTGTTCGGCGAGCAGATCGTTGACGGCGGCGATGTCGAGCCAAAGGTTGTTGGTCGACGAGTAGCTGAAGCGCTGGCTCGCATCGACCTCCTCGGGTGGTGTCTGGGCCGTCTCGCGCAGCACGAGTCGGCCGTCGCTGCGACGCGTGACGAAGTGGCCGCCCTTGCGGTCGGACTTCGAGCGACGGACCGCTTCGAGCGCGAACGGGGCACCTGAGCCAGCGAACCACGACACCATCTCGGCGGTGACGCGGGCACCGAGGTTGTCGGAGTTGGCGACGAACAGCCAGCGGTAGCCGGCATCGAGCAGACGAACGAGCAGCCCCGAGGCGTGGAGCACGGTGTAGAGGTCACCGTGACCTGGCGGGCACCATTCGAGTTCGGGGTCGGCTGGCCACTCGACCGGAATCAGTTCGTCGGCGAGGAGCTTCGGCTCCTGGTTCTGCATCAGCTCGAGCGGCACACCCGCAGCACCCATGGCGTCGCTCTCGATGCCGTCGTGTCGGGCAAGTGCGGCGAGGCAGTCGGCCGACGTGCGGAACGAGTGGAGGAACGTGAGCGGGAGTCCTGCCGAGTAGGCGGCCCTGGTCGAGAGCACCTGGCGGGCGATGATGTCGAGGAACGACAGCCCGTCACTGACGGGCAGCAACGACTTTGCTCGGTCCATGCCCATCGAGGTGCCGAGCCCCCCGTTGAGACGGATCATGGCCGTCTGGCCGACCAGTGCGCCGTCGACCGTGCCGACGTCGAGCTGTGGCGACTCCCAAGGGTCGACGTCGGCGTCGTAGATCATCGCCGACACGCCGGCTCGGACCTGTTCGACCTGGCGCTCGAACACCGAGATCGCCGTCGGGTCGACACCCGCCTGCTCCATCTTGGTGCGTGCCTGAGACGGGGTGTTGCTCACGCCCTCATCATGACGCGTCCGACCGCCACCAGGCCGGATCGCCGTTCGCTCAGCCCCAGAGCGCTTCGAGTACGGGGTCGGCGAGCTCGGGCCGGCACACGATGAAGTCGGGCAGCCATGGGTCGCGGGCGTTGTACACCAGAGGTGAGCCGTCGATGCGAGAGGCGTGGAGGCCCGAGGCGAGCGCCACGGCGGCGGGTGCGGCGGTATCCCACTGGAACATGCCGCCGTCGTGGACGTACACGTCGGCCTCGCCCATCAGCACGGCCATGGCTTTGGCGCCGGCGGATCCGAGTCTGATCGCATCACAATCGAGTGCATCGGCGACGATCACCGCCGAGTACGGGGCCCGGCTACGTGAGGTGACGAGGCGGGGCCGCTCCCGCTGCATCGGTCGCAGCGGCGTGGCCGGGTCGGTCGAGAACACGGCGTGGAGCGCCGGGAGGCTCACCGCTGCGGCGATGAAGCCGTCGTCGCCCCACAGCGCGATGTGCACGGCCCAGTCCTGGCGGCCTGGTTCGGAGAACTCGCGGGTGCCGTCGAGCGGATCGATGATCCAGACGCGTCCGCCTGCGTGGCGGCGGGGGTCGTCGGCTGCCTCCTCCGACAGTACGGCGTCGTCGGGACGGTGCCTGCCGAGTTCGGCAGCGATGAAGTCCTGCGCCAGCTCGTCGCCGGCGTCCTTCACCGTCCAGGTCGACACGCCGGCTTCGAACAACCGAGCCCGCTCGGTGACGAGCATCCGCCCCGCCTCGACTGCGAGCCGCGTGGCGAGCTCAGCGTCTGTCTCGATCATGCTGTTCAAAGGCTGCGATCCCCGTCGACGAGAGCGTTACAGCTGGTGTCAGACACCAGCTGTAACGGCTCAGGCGAGCTTCTTGTACTTGATGCGGGTCGGCTGGTCGGCGGCGCCGCCGAGTTCTTGCTTGCGGCGCTCCTCGTACTCGCTGAAGTTGCCCTCGAACCAGCGGACCTGGCTGTCACCCTCGAACGCCAGCACGTGCGTGGCGATGCGGTCGAGGAACCAGCGGTCGTGGCTGATCACCACGGCGCAGCCGGGGAACGACTCGAGGCCCGCTTCGAGCGCCCGCAGCGTGTCGACGTCGAGATCGTTGGTGGGCTCGTCGAGGAGCAGCACGTTGCCGCCCGACTTGAGCAGCTTGGCGAGATGGACGCGGTTGCGTTCACCACCCGACAGGTCGCCAACACGCTTGCCGTGGTCGGTGCCCTTGAAGTTGAAGCTCGACACGTAGGCCCGGCCGTGGATTTCGCGGCCGCCCACGTCGAGCACCTCACCGCCGCCGGTGATCTCCTCGTAGACCGTGGCGTCGGGATCGAGGTCGTCACGGTCCTGATCGACGTACGAAAGGTCGACCGTTTCGCCGATCTTGATCTCGCCCGAGTCGGGCTGCTCCTGACCGGCGAGCATCTTGAAGAGCGTGGTCTTGCCGGCGCCGTTGGGGCCGATGATGCCGACGATGCCGGCGGGCGGGAGCGAGAACGACAGGTCGTCGATGAGCAGACGGTCGCCGAAGCCCTTCGACAGGTTGTTCACCTCGATCACGTTGTCGCCGAGGCGACGGCCCGGCGGGATCGTGATCTGCAGCTTCGACTCCTGCAGCTGCGCCTCTTGGGCCTCGGCGTGGAGCTTCTCGTAGGCGTTGAGGCGGGCCTTGCCCTTCGCCTGGCGGGCCTTGGTGCCCATGCGGACCCACTCGAGCTCGCGGGCCAGGGTGCGCTTGCGCTGCTCGTTCGAACGCTCTTCCTGTTCGAGGCGAGCCTGCTTCTGTTCCAGCCAGCTCGAGTAGTTGCCCTCGAACGGAATGCCCCGGCCGCGATCGAGTTCGAGAATCCACTTGGCGACGTTGTCGAGGAAGTAGCGGTCGTGGGTGATCGCCACGACGGTGCCCTCGTAGTCATGCAGGAACCGTTCGAGCCAGTCGACCGACTCGGCATCGAGGTGGTTGGTCGGCTCGTCGAGCAGGAGCAGGTCGGGGCGCGACAGCAGGAGGCGGCAGAGCGCGACTCGGCGGCGCTCACCGCCCGAGAGCACGGTGACGTCGGCGTCGTCGGGTGGGCAGCGGAGCGCGTCCATGGCGATCTCGACGTTGCGCTCGAGCGACCAGGCATCGGTCGCGGCGATCTTGTCTTCGAGGGCTGCCTGCTGCTTGCCGAGCTTGTCGTAGTCGGCGTCGGGGTCCGCCCATTTCTCCATCACCGAGTTGTACTCGTCGATGATCGACTGGACCTCGGCCACGCCATCCATGACGTTCTCCCGCACGGTCTTCTCGGGATCGAGCTGCGGCTCCTGGGCGAGGTAGCCGACCGAGAAGCCGGGCGTCAGACGAGCCGTGCCCTGGTAGCCGTCGTCGAGGCCGGCCATGATCCGCAGCAGCGACGACTTACCTGCGCCGTTCGAGCCGAGCACGCCGATCTTGGCGCCTGGGTAAAACGACAGCGAGATGTCTTCGAGCACCACCTTGTCGGGCGGGTGGACCCGCTTGAGCTTGTGGCAGGTGTAGATGAATTCGTGCGCCATGGTGGGAGCGAGGCTACCCAGCGCACCGTCGGCGACTCCGACGGGCTGCCCTGACGCTGGAGATCCACCTCCGGGGACTCGTCGCCGACGGCGCGCGATCGGCTTGAATCGCAGGGGTGCGTTTCGTTGCCGATCCCAGTTGGCGGTGGTTGGGGCCACACTCGGTGCTGGCCGGCTCTCCACTCAAGCTGTTCCGGCTGAGCGAGCCCGGAGCGGCGATCGTCCGCATGATCGAGAACGGCGACGAGGTCGAGGTGACCGGGCCGACGTCGGTGCTGATCGACCGATTCCTTGACGCTGGTGCGATGCACCCCGTCGTGGTCGACACGGAGTTGCGTCGCAGCGATGTCACCGTCATCACACCGCAGCTCGGCGGGGCAGTCGTCGACGACGGTCGCCTCGTCGTCGACGACGGCAGCGAGCCACCACTCGACGGAGCGGCGCTGCGCCTCGACGCCAACGTCGGTCCGGGTGGCGCGCGAAATGCGGGCCGTTCGCTCGTGGGCACGCCGTTCGTCGCGTTCGTCGATGCCGACGTCGACGTGCCCGAACTCCTGCCCGAGCATCCTGATCACGACCGGTTCTGGACGACGCTGCTCGCGCACTTCGACGACAACCGCGTCGGGCTGGTTGCACCTCGGGTGACCGGCGACGCGGGTTCGTCGCTCGACCTGGGCGATGCGCCCGCTCGCATCCGCGCCGGAACCCGGGTGAGCTACGTGCCGGCCGCGATGATCGTGGTGCGTAGCGAGGCGTTTGATGACGTCGGCGGATTCGACGCAACGCTCCGTTCGGGCGAAGACGTCGATCTCGTGTGGCGGCTCGACGACGCAGGCTGGCGATGCCGCTACGAACCCGTCGTCTCGGTACGCCATCGACCACGAGCCACCTGGCGGGAACGGTGGAACCAGCAGGTGGTGTACGGCTTGTCGTCGGCGCCACTGGCGCTTCGCCACCCTCGATCGCTGGCCCCGTGGAAGGGGAGCGGCTGGGTCGCTGCGACGTGGACGTCGTTCGCCCTGGGGTGCCCGATCGGGGCGGCCGCGTCTGCGGCGATGGCGGTGAGCCGCTTCCGGCGCCTGCTGCCCGACCTCGACGGCGATGCGCTGCGCGAACTGACCATCGAGGGGTACCTCGCAACGGGGCGGCACGCTGCTGCTGCAGTCCGACGAGCGTGGTGGCCGCTGGCCATTCCGTTCCTCTGGTCGAAGCGGGTGCGCCGAGTGCTGCTGGTCGCCGCCGCCGTCGCCCCGAAGGCGGTGCCGAACGACGTCGCCTTCTCGGTCGGACTCTGGCGAAGCGTGCTCCGCACGCGCAATACGACCGCGCTCGTCCCGCAGATCGCCAGGTCGGTCGACTGAGATGGCCGGCCGCTCGGCAGCTCTCCGCCGATCGGCGCTGTACGTCGGCGGCTTCATGGGGCCGTTCGGCACCGTGCTCGTCGTGCCGATGTTCCCTGAACTTCGCCAGGAGTTCGACGCGTCGAATGCTGCCGTCGGCCTCACGTTCAGCCTGTACCTGCTTCCCTTCGCCGTGGCGTTGCTCGTGTCAGGAACCCTCGGCGAACGTTGGGGGCGTCGTCGGACGGTGCGCGGCACGTACATCGTCTATGCGGCAGCGAGCCTCGTGTGCGCCCTCGCCCCATCGCTCGGCGTGTTGATCGCCGGCCGGGCGCTGCAAGGCGTGGCGAATGCGTTCATCACCCCGCTGCTCTTGGCCGGCCTGGCGGAGATGGTGCCCGCCGACCGGTTCGGTCGTGCGACCGGTCTCTACTCGAGCTTCCAAGCGTTCGGCGGTGGGCTCGGTCCGATCGTCGGTGGTGTCGCCGCCGACATCGAGTAGCGAGCGGCGTTCGTCGGAGCGGCGATCGTTGCGCTGATCCTCGCCTCGTCACCACCCGACGGCGAGCCGCGGCCCGACGCATCGGCACCTCGCATTCGCCCGTTGCTCACGACCCGCATGGTGTTGCTCGGCGTCGGGTTCCTGGTGGCCGCTGCCGGCCCGATCGGGGTGGCGGTGCTCGTCGGGGTCGCCGCTCGCGACGAGTTGGGGCTCTCGGGCTCGGCCGCCGGCCTGATCCTGTTCCTCGGCGCGATGAGCGCACTCGTGCTCGGCCCGGTGTGGGGTCGGCTACTCGACCGGATCGGGCTCCGCCAAGCGACGATCGGAGCGACGGTCGTGGCGGTGGTGGCAGCGGCATTGCTCGGGATCGTCGAGTCGGGCCCGGCGCTCGCGGTGGCGTGGGGGATCGGCGGCGGCCTCGTCGCGTCGCTCATCGTCGCCTATCAGGCGACGGGTGCCACGATCGCTCCCGACAACCGTGGCGGCGCACTGTCGTTCCTGCTCGCCTTCCGCTTCGTCGGCCACGCGCTCGGCCCGATCCTGCTCCTCCCGCTGTTCGACGTGTCGTACGCCGGCACGTTCGTCGCCGCAGGCGCACTCGGCCTCATCACGTTGGCGATCTTCGTCGCCGTCGGACCGCGCTCACCGCCGGCCGATGGGGCGGCCGTCAGCTGAGGACGACGGGGAATCGAGCGTCGGCGCCGAGCCCGCCGCCGACCGTGAGACCGTCGGGTTCGTAGGGCGGCGACACCTGCCAGGGGCGCGTGGCGAACGTGGCGTCGTCGCCGACCCAGCGGAAGCTGACGGCTCGGCGGCGGGTGGCGAGGGCGTTGCCGGGCGCGTCGTGCAGGGTGCGGTAGTGGAAGGCGAGCACGTCGCCAGGCTCGACGTCGAACGATCGGAGCTCGACCGGGTGGCCGGCGACCTCGGCGCCGGCGTCGATCGCAGCGTCGACGTCGGGGACGAGTTCGAAGCGATCGTCCGCCTCGGCGTACGACTCATGGTCGACGAAGCGGCGGGGCACGAACCAGCGATTCCATCGGTGCGAGCCAGCGAGGAATCGCATCCCCGTCTCGGCCGGCACCGGGTCGAGCGCGACCCAGAGGCTCACGTTCTGATCGCCGTCGAGGCAGTAATAGGGCTGATCGTGATGCCAGGGCGTGCGCTCGGTCGCACCGGGCTCCTTGACGAGCACGTGCTCGTGGAAGAAGCGGACTGCCTCCGACCCCATCAGTGCTCGTGCCAGGTGGGGGAGTGGGCTCTCGAACGCTGCCCGGCGGTAGGGCTCGACAGAGCGCCAGGTGACGTAGTCGGACCAGAAGCCGACCGCATCGTGCTCGTCGGTGTACCAGTGCGCCCACTCGCTCGGCTCGGTGCGGTTCTGTTCGACCCCGTCGGCGAGCGCGTCGATCCATTCAGGCGAGAGCACGCCCCGGACCACGGTGGCGCCGACGCGATCGAACTCGGACCGTGCGTCGTCGAGTACCTCGGTGTCGACGTGATCGAGTGCGGCGGACATCGGCAGCAGTCTGGCACGCGGCGGCCCGGCACTCGCTCGTCGGGCGACGGTGGGATACGGTCCGATCATGACGCTCCCCACCGCGATCTTTGGCCGAACCGGTCACGAATCGACCCGTCTGATCTTCGGTGCCGCCGCGCTGGGAGCCATGGGTCACGAGCGGGCGATGGCCACGCTCGACACCATGTCGTCGGCTGGCATCAACCACATCGACACCGCTGCCGACTACGGCGACTCCGAGATCAGGCTGAAGCCGTGGCTGGCTGACCATCGCAGCGATGTGTTCCTGGCGACGAAGACCGGCAAGCGGGCTGGCGCCGACGCGCGGGCCGAACTCGAGCGGTCGTTCGAGCGGATGGGCGTCGACCACATCGACCTCATCCAGCTCCACAACCTCGTTGCCGACGACGACTGGGACGCGGCATTCGCCGCAGGCGGGGCAGCTCAGGCGATGTTCGCTGCTCGCGACGAGGGGCTGGTGTCGTACGTCGGTGTGACCGGCCACGGCCTGCCGGTGGCGCGCCAGCATCTGCGCAGCCTCGACCGGATGGATTTCGATTCGGTGCTGCTGCCGGTCAACTTCCTGCTGCTCGACGATCCGGTGTATCGCTCGGAGGTCGAGGCGCTCCTCGGACGGTGTGCTGAGCGGTCGGTGGCGGTGCAGACCATCAAGTCGATCGCCCGCGGCCGTTGGAGCGAGGGCTACGAGGGCCCTCGATTCTCGTGGTACGACGCATTGATCGATCCCGAGCCGATCGAGCGGGCGGTGCGCTTCGTGCTGTCAAACCCGCAGCTGTTCCTCAACACCTCGAGTGATGCTCGGTTGCTGCCGCATCTGGTCGCCGCAGCGTCGGGTCCGCTCGACGCGCCGACGGTCGAGGAGCTACGCGCCGACGTCGACACCGAGGGCATGACCCCGCTCTTCGACGCCGCCCACCCCCTCGGCATCTGAGCCGCCGCATCGTTCTGCGGCGGAGGTCTGCGTTCACGCGCTGAGCACCGCCGCCGTCATCGCCCGGCCACTGCGCTTTCGGGTGGCTCGCCGGTGCTGGCTACGGTCGGCGACATGCCCGACTCCGATGATCTGTTCCTCGACGACTCGGTGCTCGACGATGATCCGGTTGGCCCCGACGGCGAGCCGCTCCGTGCGCTTCACGACCGTGAGTACCGGGTGCGTGCCCATCGGATCGACGACGAGCGAGTGCTGTTCCGAGGCGCAGTGCGTGACCAGAAGCCGCCGCATCTCTACTTCATCGAAGACGACCAGCCCCTCACGATCCACCACATGCAACTCGACATGGTGGTGAAGTACCCCGAACTGGTGATCGTCGACGCCGACGTTCGGTTTCGAGCCTTCCCGCAGGATGCCTGCCCGTCGATCGTCACCCACTACAGGGAGCTCATCGGGATGTCGGTGGCGCGCGGGTTCACCCACAAGGTGCGTGAGTTGTTCGGCGGGCCTCGGGCGTGCACGCACACCACTGCGCTCGTGCAGGCCATGGCGCCGGTCGTGATTCAGACGATCTGGTCGCTGCGAGCGGCGAGTGCGACGGCCAACGGCGGCACCCAGCCGAGTGATGCCCGAGATCGGTCCGATCTCTGGAAGGGCAACATCAACACGTGCCACGTGTGGGCCGAAGGCAGCCCGACGGTCGCGGCGATGCACGATGGCGTGCCGGTCGAGCCACCCCGATTCGCCGTGGAGCGCATGACCGAACTCGGCCTCCCTCCCGACGAGTTCAACCGCCGCATGGGCTGACGCCGGAACGCGAAACGGCCCGCCGTGGTGGCGGGCCGTCGGTGTGCTTCCCCTGGGACTCGAACCCAGAACCAATGGATTAAGAGTCCACTGCTCTGCCAATTGAGCTAGAGAAGCAAGTCGGCGAGCGAGGGTATCGCTCACGCGCTCGTTTCGTTGTCAGCGTCCTCGCCGGAGCGGATCAGCCGGGTGGCCAAGGGGACTTGAACCCCCAACCGCCAGGATCACAACCTGGTGCTCTACCGATTGAGCTATGACCACCATGCTGGCGGCTGGTGTGGCAACCGCCTGGTGAGCTCGGGCCTGGCCCGAGCGATCGCCCAGTCTGCCAGCGCTGCGGCCGATCCACACCCTCGGATTCAAGACGGGGTGACCGGCCGTGCTCAGCGGCTCCAGCCGCGCTGTTCGCCGCGGTAGCGAGTGGCGGCCAGCGGGGTCGAACTGCTTCGACGCGTTCGCATGCCGCCGGTCCCGAAGGTGATCGCCGCGCCGATCGCGATGAGGATGAACGAGCTGACGAACGTGAACGTTCGAGCGTCGGCGGCGAGGCGCGAGAACACGTTGGTCCAGAGATCGGCCGAGAGCGCGCCGAGCATGGTGGCCGGCACGAGCCAGCCGAAGAAGATCATCGAGACGCCGGTCGCCATCAGCCCGGCGCCGAGCGCGAACACGAACTCGCCCGGTTCGGGACGCACGAACAGCCCGAGGAGGGCGAGCACGACGGCGAGCCCAAGTGAGATGACCCACGTCCAACCGACGATGGTCTTGGTCAGCGAGACCGACCCGACCTCTTCGACCGGGAGCGTGATCGGCGGCATGAGCGCCACGCCTTCGTGGCGGACCATCTCGACCTGGACCTCGGCGGTGATGACGACGGGATCGTCGCGGTCGCCAATGACGCGCGCATGGGCATCGCCGACGAACCCGCGCATGACGGCAGCGCCGGCGCGCCAGGTGGCGATGGTGTCGAGGAAGGTGCCGAGCTCGCTCGGTGACATGCCGAGCTGGGGTGCGTCGACGGCGGCGACCAGGTCGGTCACCTGATCACGGATGTCGTCGTCGGAGAGAATGGCGTGGGCGGCGTCGGTGCTGCCCGACGGCGTGAACGCGACCCGGTCGAGCCAGAACGTGCCGACGCCGAGCGCTATGAAGCCTGCTGCTACGAGCAGGAGGAGCCCACCGAACGATCGCCGCACGGCGGGCAGTGTAGTTGTCGACCCCGTTCGTCTGACGTTCGGGTCGATGTGGCTTGCACGAACGGTTGTTCGTTCGCTAGAGTCTCGAATCACACCGGTGAAACTCGGTGGTTCAACTTTCCGGTCGGTCACCGAGCAGCCGGAAGGCCAGCCCATCGAATTCCACTGTGACACCCCTCGCTCATGATGGGGCCAACACCACATCGGCGAGTCGGTTCCGGCCGAGCGCCCCCACCACCGCCAACACCGGCACCAGTCACCACGAGGAGACATTCGACATGAGCAACGATCGCGACAAGGCGCTCGACCTGGCCCTCCAGCAGATCGACAAGCAGTTCGGCAAGGGCGCCATCATGAAGATGGGCGACCGCACCAACATGGCGATCGAAACGGTGCCCACCGGGGCGCTCTCGCTCGACCTCGCCCTCGGCGTCGGCGGTCTGCCCCGTGGCCGCATCACCGAGATCTACGGCCCGGAGTCGTCGGGTAAATCCACGCTCGCCATGCACGTGGTCGCCGAGGCCCAACGCAACGGTGGCGTGTGCGCCTACATCGACGCTGAGCACGCGATGGATCCGGTGTACGCCGCGGCCATCGGCGTCGACGTCGATCAGCTCCTGATCTCCCAGCCCGACACCGGTGAGCAGGCGCTCGAGATCGCCGACATGCTCACCCGCTCCGGTGCGATCGACGTGCTCGTCGTCGACTCGGTGGCGGCGCTCACGCCCCGCGCCGAGATCGAGGGCGAGATGGGCGACAGCCACGTCGGTCTGCAGGCCCGTCTCATGAGCCAGGCGCTGCGCAAGCTCACCGGCAACCTCAACAAGACGAAGACGATCGCCATCTTCATCAACCAGCTGCGCGAGAAGATCGGCGTCATGTTCGGCTCGCCCGAAACCACGCCGGGCGGCCGTGCGCTCAAGTTCTACTCGTCGGTGCGGCTCGACATCCGCCGCATCGAGGCCCTGAAGGACGGCACCGACGTGGTCGGCAACCGCACCCGCGTCAAGGTCGTGAAGAACAAGGTCTCGCCGCCGTTCAAGCAGGCCGAGTTCGACATCATGTACGGCAAGGGCATCAGCCGTGAGGGTTCGCTCATCGACATGTCGGTCGATCTCGGCATCGTGAAGAAGTCGGGTGCCTGGTTCACCTATGAGGGCGAGCAGCTCGGCCAGGGCCGCGAGAAGGCCAAGGAGTACCTGCGGACCAATCCCGAGGTCACGGTCGAGATCAGCGACAAGGTGCTGATCGCCTCCGGCTTGAAGGAGGATCCCAACGCTCCGGTCGATGCCGAGGCTGAGGAGTTCTCCGACGCCGACGACGAGCCCATCAGCCTCGACTGACCGTGTTCAGCTGACCCGGCGGGCCGCCCGCCCGCCGGCCCGTTCGACGTTGTCGAGATCCGCATCCGGGGCCAGGTCGGCACCGTTCTGCGGTGTGTCCGTCCCGCCTTCCGGAACCCCGCCACCGCAGATTCGGGCGTCGAAGCGTTCAGCTGTTGAAGAGTCCAGCGGGAGCGCCGAGGCCGTCAACACCGGTCTCCGCCGCCGCCCGCCGTCGAGCGACGACGGCGAAGGTGCTGTGTTCCGAGGCCCGGAACGGCCCGACCATCGCGATCCCGTCGTCAGGACTGATGAGGGATCAGCTGGCTTGGCAGATCGCTCACCATCACCACGGCTCGGTGGCCGATGAGACGGTCACCATCGACGAGCTGGACTTGAGTGATCTGATCGGCGACGAGTACCCGGGCGTCTGGATTCAGCGCGTCGATCGGGTGCTGGGGCGGCTCCGGATCGCTCCGCAGGACAGTCTCCCAGAGCGGGATCGTTGCAATGGCTGGCAGCGCGAGCCACGACGCTCATCGAGTGATCGGACGGTGTTGCGACACGCCGTGGACATTAGCTGTTGAAGACGTAGCCGTTGTCGACGAACGGCTTGGTGATCATGAGGATCAGGGTGACCACGAAGATCAGGTGGGTGATGCCGATGCCGGCCGAGAGCTTCTTGGCAGCGGCCTCCGAGTCGTCGGTCAGCGACGGCTTGATCATGAACCAACTCACCGCCATCGCGGCGACCCACAGGACGATCGAGATGCCGACCCAGTAGGTCTCGGCGATGCTGATCTTGCTAATACCGGCCATGCCCATGCCGGCCACCCACAGCACCACCAACGCCGGGAACACGACCCGCATGTGCAGCGAGGCGACCGACGCGGTCTGCCCGGTCTTCTGGAGGCGGGGGTAGACGAACAGCGGTCCGAAGGCCAGGACGACGGCGATGATGTGGACGATGTAGAGGATCTCGAGGCTGAGCTTGTCGTCCGGGTTCCAGATGGCGATCACGGACGAGAAGCTACCGTGAGCCCTTGGAGTCGGGGCACAGGGTGCGGGGAGCGAATCGGCCTGGCCATCCCCGCCGACGGGCCCGCCGTCGAGTTCGAACGCCGTCCCGATGTCGCCACCTCCCGGTTGGTGGTGGGACGGCGACTCGACCCGGTGGTGGAATGGACAGCGATGGACCGAGCACGTGGCGCCAACGCAACAGTCGCGCGCAAAGTGCGACGACAAGACGCTGACGATCGTCGCACACGGAGGTCTCCTCGCCGGCGGGTTCATCCTCCCGCTGATCATGTATCTGATCAGCGACGACGAGGAACGGCCCGAGACCCGCCACCATGCCCGCAAGGCGCTGAACTTCCAGCTCGCCTTCTTCGCCGTGTACCTCGGTGCGATGGTCGTGATGTTCGGTGCCTTCTTCGCAGGCATCGTCGGCGACTCCGCACGTTCCGGCGATGACTTCCCGTTGTTCCCGTTCGCCGGTTTCTTCGTCGGGTTCGGCCTGATCCTCGTGTTGTTCGCACTCAACGTGGTGTTCAGCGTGATGGGAGCCGTGCGAGCCAACCGCGGTGAGCGTTGGGAGTATCCGATCGGACCCCCTTCATCCGGGGCTGATCGTCGGCCCGGGGCGGCGGCGCCGTCGGTAGCCTCGATGGCCATGTCGGAAGAGGCCGTAGCCGAGGGTCGAAAGTACGTCGTGCGCACCTATGGGTGCCAGATGAACGAGCACGACTCCGAGCGCATCGCTGGCCTGCTCGAGGCCGACGGGATGATCCGCGCCGAGTCCGAAGACGACGCCGACGTCGTGGTTCTCAACACCTGCTGCATCCGGGAGAACGCAGACAACAAGCTCTACGGCAACCTCGGCCACCTCAAGACCTGGAAGGGCAAGAAGGACGGCCGTCAGATCGTCGTGTCGGGCTGCCTCGCCCAGAAAGACCAGGAGCTGGTCGCCCAGAAGGCCGGCCACGTCGATGTGGTGATGGGCACCCACAACGTGCATCGTGCCGCCGAGCTGCTCGCCGAGGCGAACGAGGCAACCGGCCCGATCACCGAGATCTTCGAAGCCGCCGTCGCCGACGACGAGGTGCTGTTCCCGTCGGCGCTGCCCGCCCGCCGCGAGGTGAGCTACGCCGGCTGGGTCACCATCCAGATCGGCTGTGACAACAACTGCGCGTTCTGCATCGTGCCCGCCGTGCGTGGCGAGGAGATCAGCCGCCCCTACGTCGACATCGTCGCCGAGGTCGAGGCGGTCGCCGCCGACGGGGTCACCGAGGTCACGCTCCTCGGCCAGAACGTCAACAGCTACGGCCGCGATCTCCAGCTCGCCGCCCGCCAGGCCGGCGACTCCGAGGCCAAGCTCCGCCCGCTGTTCGCCGACCTCCTGCGCGACGTCGGCGCCGTGCCGGGCATCAAGCGGGTTCGGTACACCAGCCCCCATCCGAAGGACATGCGGCCTGAGACCTTCGCGGCCATGGCCGAGACCGCGGCCGTGTGCGAACACCTGCACTACCCGCTCCAATCGGGCAGTGACCGCGTGCTCGCCCTGATGCACCGCGGCTACACCGGCGAGCGGTACCTCGACAAGCTGGCCGAGGCCCGCTGCGTCGTCCCCGACCTCGCCGTGTCGACCGACATCATCGTCGGCTTTCCCGGCGAGACCGACGACGACTTCCAACGCACCCTCGAAGTCGCTGCAGCCGCCGAGTACGACTACGCCTACACCTTCATCTTCTCGCCCCGCCCTGGAACCGAGGCGGCCGACATGGAAGCCGACTTCGTCGATCCCGCGGTCGCCGGTGAACGCTTCGACCGGCTGCGGGTCGTCATCGAGCGAGCGGCGCTCGCCAAACATCGGGCTCGCGTCGGACGCGTCGAAGAGGTGTTGGTCGAGGGCCCATCGAAGAAGGACCCCGCAGTCATCTCGGGTCGCACGCGACAGAACAAGCTCGTGCACTTCACGCCGCCGGCGCCGCTGCGTGCCGGCAGCTACGCCAACGTCGAGATCGTGCGGGCGGCGCCGCATCACCTGATCGGTGAGTTCGTCGAGCAGACGGCCGACGCGACTCACAAGGTCAAGATCCCCGTCGCCTCCCTCTGAGGCTCGGGTCGGTACGATCGACGATCGATGGGGGCTGAGCAGATCGATCCGCAGCTGGCCGAGTACCGCTCGAGCATCGACAACATCGATGCTGCGCTCGTGCACCTGCTCGCCGAGCGGTTCAAGATCACCAAGGCCGTGGGGCGCTACAAGAAAGACGCCCAACTCCCGCCTGCCGATCCTGGTCGCGAAGAGATCCAGATCGCCCGTCTGCGCACGCTCGCCGAAGAGGCCGGCCTCGATCCCGCCTTCACCGAGAAGTTCCTCCGCTTCGTCGTTGCCGAGGTGATCCACCACCATCAGCGCATCGCCGAGGGGGAGCGTCTCTGACGCAGTCAACTCGCCCATCGGAGCGGCCGCCGCGCATCGCCGTGGTCGGTTCGACCGCATCGGGCAAGTCGGCCGTGGCCATGGTCGCCGCACGTGCGCTGGCCGAGGGAGGCACGAGGGTCGACCTCGTGTCGGTCGACTCGATGCAGGTGTACCGAGGGATGGACATCGGCACGGCCAAGCCGACCGATGCCGAGCGGGCCGAGGTCGTCCATCACGGGCTGGACCTCGTCGATCCGACCGACGACTTCACCGTGGCCGACTTCAAGGTCGCCCACGCCGCTGCCCTCGACGGGATCGAGGCAGCCGGGGCGCAAGCGATTCTCGTCGGCGGCACCGGGCTCTATCACCGGGTGGTGATCGACGAGTTCGACCTGCCGGGGGAGTACCCCGAGGTGCGCCACGAGCTCGACGCCGAACCCGACACGGCGGCGCTGCATCGGCGCCTCGCCGAACTCGATCCGTCGGCGGCCGAGAAGATGGAACCGACGAATCGCCGCCGGGTGGTCCGTGCCCTCGAGGTCACCCTCGGCACCGGTCGACCGTTCAGCTCTTTCGGGCCCGGTGTCGATCACTACCCGGCTGGCGGCGTCACCCAGATCGGACTGCGGTGGCCTCGCCCGGTCATCGCCGACCGCATCGAGGCCCGGGTGCACCAGATGATCGCCGACGGTCTCGTCGCCGAGGTCGAGCACCTCGCCGCATCGGGCTTCTCCCGCACCGCAGGCCAGGCGCTCGGCTACAAGGAAATCGTGGCCGCGCTGCACGGTGAGATGAGCCAGGATGAAGCGGTCGAACTCATCATCACCCGTACCCGACAGCTCGCGGTCCGCCAGGAGCGCTGGTTCCGTCGAGATCCACGCGTACGCTGGATCGACGTCGAGGCCGATGCCGTCGCCGAGTGCGCACCGACCGTGATCGACCTCCTCCAACAGGCAGTTGCATGAACTTCACCCTCACGAAACACCACGGCTTGGGCAACGACTTCCTCGTCGTGTTCCACCCCGGGGTCGAGGGTGACGAAGCGCTCGGAGCACTTGCGGTTCGTCTGTGCGACCGACGTCGCGGCGTGGGTGCCGACGGGCTCCTCATCGCCGAGTCGGCTGAGGGCAAGGCGGCGCGGATGTACCTCTACAACGCCGACGGTTCGCGGGCGGAGATGTCGGGCAACGGCATCCGATGCTTCGCCCAAGCTGTCGCCATGCGCCGAGGCGTCGAGCAGGGGCGAGGCGCTGACCTCCAACCTCAGCTGATCGAGACCGACGCCGGCGACAAGCTCGTCACCCTCACCGCTGGAGCCGATGAGGCCACCATCGAGGCCAGCGTCGACATGGGGGTCGTGTCCGACCTGGCCGAACCGACTGGTTGGGTTGCGCTCGGCTGCCATCCCGATCGGCCGGTCGCCCACCTCAGCATGGGCAATCCGCATTCGGTCGTCGGGGTCGACGAGGTCGGCGTGGTCGATCTCGTCGAGCTCGGCGCCAAAGTTCCACACGTCAACCTCGAAATCGTCGAACCCGGTCCCGAACCCGATGCCATCACCATGCGGGTCCACGAACGCGGCGCTGGCATCACCGAGGCCTGCGGCACGGGCGCCTGTGCCTCGGCGCACGCCGCCCGGTCGTGGGGGCTCGTCGCCTCGAACGCCGCCGACATCACCGTGCACATGGATGGCGGGTCAGCTGTGGTCTCGTTCGACGACGACCGTCCAGGCGAAGTTCGACTGACCGGTCCCGCCACCTACGTCGCCACCATCGACGTCGAGGTCTCATGACGAACTGGCAGTACGACGAGGCGCTCGCCGGGACCCTCATCGACCGGTCGATCCGGGAGAAGATCGTGCTCGTCGGCGTCGGTCTGCCGGGCGACGACGAGGAGTCGGTCGAGGCCAGCCTCGACGAGCTCGAACTGCTCGTCGACACCGCAGGCGCCGACGTGGTCGCCCGCCTCACCCAGCAGCGTCAAGCGCCCGACCACACCTGGTATCTCGGTAAGGGCAAGGCCGAGGAGCTGAAGGAGCTCTGCCTGGCCCTCGACGTCGACACCGTCGTCTTCGACAACGAGCTCTCACCAGCGCAGCAGTACAACCTCGAGAAGCTGCTCAAGCGAACGGCGATCGATCGCACCGCCGTCATCCTCGACATCTTCGGCCAGAACGCGCACACCCTCGAGGGCAAGGCCCAGGTCGAACTCGCCCTGCTCCGCTACCGCCTGCCCCGCCTCCGGCGCGGTGCCAAGGCCAAGCTGAGCCAGCAGCGCGGCGGCGTCGGCGCTCGCTTCGGTGGCGGCGAGACGAAGATCGAGACCGATCGCCGCCGCATCATGCGGCGTATCAACAAACTCGAGCGCGACCTGGCCCAGCTCGCCGACACCCGTGCGTTGCAGCGCAAGAGTCGGAGCCGGAGTGGTCTCGCCGCGGTCACCATCGTCGGGTACACGAACGCCGGGAAGTCGACCCTGCTCAACACGCTCACCGACTCGGGTGTGCTGAGCGAGGACCGCCTGTTCGCCACACTCGACCCGACGACCCGCAGACTCGCCCTGCCCGGTGGTGAGCCGGTGCTGCTCACCGACACCGTCGGGTTCATCAGCCGGCTACCACACGGCCTCGTCGAGTCGTTCAAGGGCACGCTCGAGGTCGCCGCCCGCGCCGACTATCTCGTCCACGTCGTCGACGCCAGCGCGCCCGACCCCGAGGGTCAGATCGCCGCCGTGCGCGAGGTGCTCGGCGAGATCGAGGCCGACGCCGTCCCCGAGCTGCTCGTGTTCAACAAGGCCGACCTGGCGCCGGGCGTGGCCAAGGAGTTGGTCGCCGACCACTCGGGCTCGGTGGCGCTCAGTGCCGTGGCCGGCACCGGCATCGAGGAGTTCCTGCGCACTCTCGCCGACCGACTCCGGTCGTTGAGCGTCGTGCACGAGCTCGTCGTGCCCTACGACCGCGGTGACATCCTCGCCGCCGTCCATCGCGAGGGCGAGGTCGTGTCGGTCACCGATGGCGCCGAGGCCTGGACCATCCGAGCTCGCCTCTCCGACGCATCGGTCGGCCGTCTCGAGGAGTTCGTCGTCGTCGAGGCCGCTGCTGACGGTGCAACCGAAGCTCCGTCGAACCACCCGTCCACTCCCGTCACGGAGGACTGATGACCACTGGATTCGTCCCTCCGCCGTACCCCTACGATCGGCTGAACGACTTGCGAGCCGAGGCCGCCGAGCGCTTCGGACAGGTGATCGACTTGTCGATCGGCACGCCGTTCGACGCGCCGCCCCAGGTGGTGCTCGACGCACTCGGGTCGAGCGGCACCGAGCGCAGCTATCCGCCCAGCGTCGGGAGTCCCGACTTCCTCGACGCAGCCGCCCGGTGGATGCAGCGGCGCCTCGGTGTCGGGGTCCCCACGTCGGCCATCGGCGCGACCATCGGCTCGAAGGAGTTCGTCGCGTCGCTGCCTCACTTCCTCTCACTGCGAACTCCGGGGAAGGACACCGTGCTGTACCCGGCGGTTTCGTACCCGAGCTACGAGATGGGTGCGACGTTGGCTGGGCTGCGGGCCGTTCCGGTCGACACCGACGAGTGCGGCCGCTTGCTCCTCGACTCGATCGACCAGAGCGATGCCGACCGTGCGCTCATGCTCTGGCTGAACACGCCGGGGAACCCGACGGGGCACCTCGACGATCTCGATGCTGCGGCTCGATGGGGGCGTGAGCGATCGATCCCGGTGTTCTCCGACGAGTGCTACGTCGAGTTCACGTGGACCGGTGGACCGCAGACGATTCTGTCGAGCGGTCTCGAGGGTGTCGTGGCCGTCCATTCGCTGTCGAAGCGCTCGAATCTTGCCGGTGTGCGCGTCGGCTGCTACGCCGGCGACCCCGACATCGTCGGATTCCTCCGCGAGATCCGCAAGCACGCCGGGATGATGGTCCCCGGACCCGCCCAGGCAGCTGCGGTCGCGGCCTTCGACGACGACGCCCACGTCGACGAGCAGCGCGAGCGCTACGACTCGCGACTCCGGCGCTTGGCGGCGGTGATCGGAGCGTGGCGCCAGGCCGAGGTGCCCACACCCGACGGCGGCTTCTACCTCTGGATCCCTGGAACCGATGGCTGGGAGACCACACGCCAGCTCGCTCGCGCCGCAGGTGCCATCGTCAGTCCCGGCGAGTTCTACGGGTCGAGGGGAGCCCCGTTCGCCCGCGTCGCCGTGGTACAACCTGATGAACTGATCGACGAGGTGGCTCGCCGCCTTGCCGACGCCCCACCCGCCGACGTCTGATGAACCCCACGCCCTACTCGACCCCACCCGTCGATCCGTTCGGCCAGCACGCTCAGGTCGAGGCCACGGGGAACCGCGGGCCGAGGGTGGCGCTTGGTGTGGCCATCGCCATGATCGGCATCATCACGGGCGTCGTGCTGTGGTTCGTCGCCGACCAACGTTACGACGACGGGGTCGAATCGCTCGCCCGAGCACCGGTCGGGTGTGACACCACCCTCGATTTCTCGTCGGCGGGGGAGTACCTCGTGTTCGCCGAGACGGCCGGAACGCTGCCCGAGGTGCGCGGTGATTGCGGAGCCGGTGGCGCATTCGATCTCGGCTCCGTGGAGCCTCCGACGGTCGAGGTGATGATCGTCGACCCCGACGGGAACGAGGTGCCGCTGCTCACGTTCAGCGATCGCGAGTCGTATGACCGGGCTGGTTCGGTCGGGTCTTCGATCGCCCGGATCGAGATCGGCACCGCTGGCGATCACGTGGTCCGTGTCGAGAGTTCGACGACTGACACCTTTGCGGTCGCGATCGGTGACGACCCCGCCGGCGGGGTGGGGGCGCTTCGGCTGGTCGCTGCGCTCGCCGCAGTGATCGGGTTGGGCGTGGGGCTCATCGTGGCGTTCACTCGCCGGACCACCCGCGTCACTCCGTCGGCCGTTCAGCCGCCACCCCCCACCGATTGGTCGGCGTGGCAGGCGCCGTCCGTGGCTGGCCCGCCGACCGCAGTGCCGCCTCAAGGGCCGCCCGCAGCCCCTGGCTCTCCTGGCTGGGCTCCCGGCCAACCACAGCCGGCGCCGCCAGCCGCATCTCCGCCGGCACCCGCTCCGCTGGCGCCCCAGCCGTCGCAGCCTGCTCCTCCGCAGACATCACCACCGGTGTCACAGCCTGGACCTCCACAGCCCGCACCACCCCCGGCGCCCCAGCAGGCGGTCGAACCACCCGCTGACGACGACCGTCTGACGCCGCCGAGCTGAAGCGACGTTCGGTCAGTAGCGGCGGAGCACCGTGACGACGCGGCCGAAAATCTCGACCTCGTCGGCACGGAAGATCATGGGCTCCATCGTCGGGTTCGCCGGGATGAGCGAGACGTCGGCACCCGACCGCTCGTAGGTCTTCACCGTGGCCTCGCCGCCGGGGATGCCAGCCACGACGATGTCGCCGTTGTTCGGATGATCGATCTGTGATGCGACGACGAAGTCGCCGTCGAGGATGCCGAGGTCGATCATCGAATCGCCGCGGACTCGGAGCATGAACAGCTCGCCCTCGCCGGCGAAGTCGGCCGGAACGGGAAGCAGCTCCTCGACGTTCTCCTCAGCCAACACGTCGGTGCCCGCAGCGACATCGCCAACGAGCGGGACGTGGCGGACCGGGCGGCGCTCCATGACCGCGCCGGAGTTCGGGTCGTAGCGGACCTCGATCGCGCGGGGCTTGGTGGGGTCGCGGCGGAGGTAGCCGAGCCGCTGCAGCGTGTTGAGGTGGCTGTGCACCGTCGACGGTGACGTGAGACCGACGGCGTCGCCGATCTCGCGAACCGATGGCGGGTACCCGCGATCGCGCATCTGCTGTTCGATGAACACGAGGATCTCGCGCTGGCGGGCACTGATCTTTGGAGCCATGGCGAACACCGTAGCCATCGGGGGTGGTCGAGTCAAACATCTGTACGTCGAACACATGTTGCACAAATTGACCGAGTGGGGTTGACGTGTACGACAGCAACTGGTTGACTGACGTCGGCGTTCGAATCGAACAGAGGTTTGCCCTCGGCGTCTCGAGCGAACACCACCCGAACACCACGAATCATCCGCCGCCAGTCAGCCTCTGCCGTTGGGGAGCACGCCATGACCACCGCATCTCTCATCCGAACCGCCGATTCCTGCGCAGCGTCCGGCACTCGTTGCCACCACCATCGCCGGCAGGCGAGCGCTCAGCGCCGGGCGGGCCGAGCGGGGCAGGTCGTCACCGGTGGGCCGGTCGATCGGTATCAGCGGGCCCATCGCCCCGTCATCGCATCGACCCGATCGGGGTCCACGCATACCGGCGCGCCGAACTTCCTCGTCCGGCGGGGAGTCGCTGCACTGATCGCAATCGCAGCGGTCACTGGCGCAGCATCGATCGTCGGCCTGGTCGTGGCGAGCTTCGGCGGCGCACCTGCCGCCGCCGCCGAAGCCTCGCCGCTCTCCCCGAGCGGGGTCGAACAGGTGCCGGTCCACCACGTCGCCCAGCCGGGCGACACGCTCTGGAGCATCGCCACCACCTATCGAGGTTCGGTCGATCACGGCCGCTACGTCGATGCGCTCATCCGGCTCAATGGTGGGACGTCGATCGAGGTCGGCCAGGCGGTCCGCCTGCCCTGAGCGCTCGTTCATCTGCCCTGTGTCGTGCCCCGGAGCTGCCAGCTCTGCTGGGTACGATGGATTCGTGCGTTGCCCGTTGTGCCAAGCCGACGACTCGAAGGTCGTCGAATCGCGCGTGGCCGATCACGGCGCCGCCATTCGCCGGCGTCGTCAGTGCCTCACGTGTGCTGAACGCTTCACCACGTTCGAGCGTGTCGATCATGCCCCACTCCAGGTGCTGAAGTCGTCGGGCGTCCGTGAGCCCTTCGACCGGGCGAAGGTGATCGCGGGGCTGGCCTCGGCGACCAAGGGGCGTGGCGTGACCGACGAGCTCCTCGACACCATGGCGAGTCGGGTGGAAGACGTCGCCCGGCTCCACGGCAGCGAGGTCACGTCCTCGGCGATCGGCTTGGCGGTACTCGACGAGCTGCGCTCCGTCGACGACGTCGCCTATCTGCGCTTCGCCAGCGTCTACAAGAATTTCGACGCCGCCGCCGACTTCCATCGAGAGCTCGAACTCCTCGAGAAGTCGACTGCTCACTGAGCTGCTGGCCCGCAACGCCCGCGTGCTCAGCGTCGTCGGCGCCAACGCTGGAACAGGAACTGATCGTCGTCGATGGCGAGTTGTACCAGTTCGTAGGCCCGTTCGATCGGCGGGCCGCCCCGAGTGAGCCGGGGTCCGTCGCCGCCGACGATGCCGGGTGAGGTGGACAGTGCGAGTTCATCGATCAGGTCGGCGTCGGCCAGTGCAGCGTTGAGGCGGGGGCCTCCCTCGGCCTGGACGACACCGGCCCCGTACCGCTCGCGAATCTGCTCGAGTGCGCCGGTCAGGTCGACCTCGTCGGCCCCGGCTCGAACGACGTCGAGGTCGCCGTCGAGCGAACTGGTGTCGATGTCGGTCGTGGTGGTCGTGACGACGAATCCTGCGCCCGATCGGAAGAGGTCGGTATCGAGGTCGACCGAGCCTGACCGGGTGACCACGCCGATCCGCTGGCCGGGGGTCTTCGGTGGGCCGTAGCCCTCGCCAGCGGCTGTTCCAGCACCGACCAGGACCACCTCGGCCAGCGATCGGAGCTGGGCGAGCACGGCCGTGTCGTTCGGGCTCGACAGCGCACCCGAGGTTCCGTCGACGACCGTCGACCCGTCGAGCGACGACACCATGCAGAGCTGCACCCAGGGGCGGTCGTCGTGCGGGCCACCGATGGGCGCCACATACGCAGCGGCGACGCTCGACTCGGCAGGGGAGGGGTACACGATCCGCATCGACGCATGCTCCCACCCGTCGTCGCTCCCGGTCCAGGCAGGTCGGCCTTGACCGGCGCGCTCTTCGTCGCTGCCCGACTCGGGTCGAAACCGTTCGACGGTGTTCTGACAACATGACCGGATGGGGTCGACTCGTAGTGCGTTCCGTACCTGTCCGCTGTGTGAGGCTGGTTGTGGCCTCGCCATCACCGTGGCCACCGACGACGACGGCACCGAGCGGGTGCAACGCATCCGAGGCGACCTCGACGACGTTTTCTCGGCTGGCTTCCTGTGCCCCAAGGGCTCGACCCTGAAGCAGCTGCACGAAGATCCCGACCGGTTGCGGAAGCCCATGATCAAGCGCGATGGCGTTCACGTCGAGGTCGAGTGGCCCGAGGCATGGGCAGAGGTCGATCGGCGGTTCCACGAACTCGTCGATGCCCACGGACGCGCAGCGCTCGGTACCTATGTCGGCAATCCGAACGCCCACAACCTCGATTCGATGACGTTCTCCCGTGCGCTGCTCGGTGCGCTCGGCACGCGGAACATCTTCAGCGCCTCGACGGTCGACCAGATGCCCCGCCACGTTGCGTCGGGGCACGTGTTCGGCTCGCCGGTGGCCATTCCCGTCCCCGACCTCGACCGCACCGATTTCTTGGTGCTGCTCGGCGCCAACCCGTATGCGTCGAACGGCAGCGTGTGCACCGCACCCGACTTCCCGGGCCGCATCGAACGGATCCAGGAACGGGGCGGAACCGTCGTCTTAGTCGATCCCCGGCGCTCGCGCACCGCGGCTCAGGCCGACCAGTGGATCGACATCCGACCTGGCACCGATGCGCTCCTGTTGGCGGCCGTGGCCAACACCCTGCTGGTCGAGGGGCTCGCCGACGTCGGCGAACACGTCGCCGCAGTCAGCAACGGTGTCGACGAACTCGACGCAGCGTTCGCTCCCTTCACACCGGCGACCGTCGAGGCAGCGACCGGCGTGAGCGCCGACCGAATCGTCGCGCTCGCTCGCGACCTCGCTGCCGCTCCGACCGCTGCCGTGTACGGCCGTATCGGCACCACGACCACCGAGTTCGGCTCGACCGCCTCGTGGCTCATCGACGTCGTGAATGCCCTCACCGGGAACCTCGACGCTCCGGGAGGGTCGATGTTCTCGACGCCCGTCGCTGGCGGTGGTACCACGCGCGGCAAGCCGGGGAGCGGGCGCGGATTCGCCGTCGGCCGGGGCCACTCGAGGGTGAGCGGCCACCCGGAGGTGATGGGCGAGTATCCGGCCAGTGCGCTGGCCGAAGAGATCACCACCCCTGGGGAGGGGCAGATCCGCGGCCTCGTCACCGTGGCGGGCAATCCCGTGCTGTCGACGCCGAACTCCGATCAGCTCGACGACGCGCTGGCCAGCCTCGACTTCATGGTGTCGATCGACATCTACCTCAACGAAACGACTCGTCACGCCGACGTGATCCTGCCGCCTCCGTCGCAACTGCAACGCTCGCACTACGACGTCCTGCTCCTGCAGTTCGCCGTTCGCAACGTGGCCAACTACTCCGAGCCGGTGCTTCCCCTCGACCCCGGACAGCCCGACGAGTGGGAGATCATGGCGAAGCTCGCCTCGATCATGTCGGGGGCGGGGGTTGACACCGATCCGGCAGTCGTCGACGACATGACCGTTGCAGCGCTCATCCGTTCGGCGGTGAACGACGAACACTGCATCGTCGCCGGACGCGATCCCGACGAACTGCTCGCTGAGCTGAGCGCCAGCGGCCGTTCCGGCCCCGAGCGGGTGCTCGACGCCCTCCTCCGCACCGGTCCGTTCGGCGATGGGTTCGGCGCCGACCCCGACGGCACCTCGCTCGACGACTTGATCGCTCATCCGCACGGCAAGGACTTCGGTGCGCTCGTTTCCCGGCTTCCCGAGGTGCTGCGCACTCCGTCGGGCCGGGTCGAGCTCGCGCCGCCGGTGTTCCTGGACGACCTGCGGCGCCTGGCGGCCTCGATCGACGAGTTCGCCGATCGAGACGTCGTGCTCGTCGGGCGCCGTGATCTGCGCAGCAACAACTCGTGGATGCACAACATCGAGGTGCTCGTGAAGGGCAAGCCGCGCTGCACCCTGCACGTCCATCCCGACGACGCCGAGCGGCTCGGCCTCCAGGACCGCCATCCCGCTGTGGTCGCCTCGCGAGTCGGCCAGCTCACCGTCGACGTCGAGCTCACCGACGAGATCCGTCCGGGTGTGGTGAGCCTGCCCCACGGCTGGGGCCACGACCTGCCAGGTGCTCAGCTGCGAGTCGCCGCCGAACGCTCGGGTGTGAACTCCAACGTGCTCACCGACGACGCAGTGCTCGACCCGCTCTCGGGCACATCGGTGCTGAACGGGATCCCGGTCGAGCTGACACCGGCCTGACCATTCGGGCGCCGGGCCCCTGGCGTTTGTGCACAGCTGTGGACAACCCGATGGACGTTCACAGTCCGTCCACACTGTCGACACCCGCAATCCACCGGAATTCACACCGCTGTCCTCTGGTTCCCCACAGCCCGAATTCCCTATGGTCGTGGCAATGCCGATCGCGGTGTGACACGGACGGAGCCGACTTCGGTCGGAGGGCGCAACTCGGTCGAGCAATCGATGGAGACGGCCGTCCGACGGGTCGTGGGGCAGGGCCCTGAACCTGTGATCACACCGCGATCGGCTGGCGAACGCTCGGTGCGAGCGCGGGTGGCACCGCTCATGCCATTTGCTGACACAAGATCGAAGCGGTTGCGCGGTGCCGGCGAGGGCGGACGGTCGGGCTCGGAATCCTCAGCGGGGATCCCGACAGCCCACCACCATCGCATCCGAACGTCGGAACCATGTAGATCTTGGTCGTCGACGACAGCGCCGTGATGCGCAAGCTCGTCGCCCGGTCCATCCGACAGGTCGGCTACGACGACGCAGCAATCGTCGAAGCTGAAGACGGCGCTGCTGCGATCGACGTGGTCGGAGCCGAGAATCCCGACGTCGTCTTGGCGGGCTGGAACATGCCCGTCATGACCGGCATCGAGATGCTTCGCCAAACGCGCAGCGACGATGTGGGCGTGATCGTTGGGTTCGTCACGTCGGAGTCGACCGAGGAGATTCGTGCCGACGCAGCTGCGGCCGACTTGGCGTTCGTCCATCGATCGGGTGCGACTCGACCCGGCATCGACCACTCCGAAGCCGACCTCGATGCCGTCGTTGCTGCGGGAGGACTGCGCTTCGCCACCATCTTGATCGACGGCTCCGGCGACGGTCGGAGCGTGCTCGGCGTCAACGGCGCCTGAACCTGCGGCCAGCTGACCGAACATCTGTACGGGCGCCACGCGCGAGCGGTACGCTCGCAGCGATGGCGATCTCCTGCGCCTACTGCGGCGGCTCCCACCAGAAACCGGCCGAGATACGCGAGTGTTGGGAGCGCGGTGGCCAAGCCGACATCCCGTTTTCCGCCGACGAACCCACGCCGCCGCCCGCCGCTGCTCTCACACCCGCACCGCCGCCCCGATCCGAGGCGACGCCGGTGCGGCGGCCGTCGCCGGCTCCTTCGGAATCGGCCACCAACATCGAACGCGGCGTCGCTCCAGCATCTGCGGGTCCCGATCAGCTCGGCCGATGGCTGCTCATCACCGCCGGCCAGTCGATCCCCGAACCCTGGGTGGGCGCTGCAACCGTTGGGCTCGAACCGCGCCACCTCGCTGCCCCGACCGACCTCCTGGCGCGCTTGCGGCGTGCTGCGGCCCGAGGCGAACGCATCGTGATCGAGGTCGCCGTCGATCTCGACGCCGATCTCGATCGGCCACCCGCGTTGATGACCGACGCCGATCCGCATCGGGTGGGCGCGCGCTTCCTCTTCGAACGCGACGAACTCCACCACCTGCTCTGGGCCAACACCGTCGACGGTCGGCACGACGATGTGCGGTGGTTGCTGCTCGATCACGCCATCGCCGTCGGGGCTGCTGCCGTCGATGGTGGCCCCGGCGACGTGATCTTGCCCGACGGCACGCTGGTCTGGCTCGACGGTGGGCCGGTGCGGCACGTCGAGCCGATCGACGGGGTGCCTGTCGTGCACGCCGTGACCATCGAGCATCGGTCGTTCCAGCCGCCTGGTCCGAACCGGAGCGATGCCGAACTCGCACCCGATCAGCTCGCCGCGGTCACCCATCCCGGCGGCGCAGCTCGCATCATCGCTCCCGCAGGCTCGGGCAAGACCCGAGTGCTCACCGAGCGGGCCCGTCACCTCCTCACCCGGTGGAACGTGCCAGCCAGTGCGCTCACCCTGGTGGCCTTCAACAAGCGGGCCCAGGAGGAGATGAGCGAGCGGACCCCCGATCTGCTGGGTCTTCACGTGCGCACGCTCAACGCGATCGGGCTGGCGATCATCAACGGGTCGGCGCCGTTCGCTTCGACCGAACGTCGCTGGCGGACCATCAACGAACCCGACGTGCGCCGCATCATCGGCGACCTGGTGTCCTTCCCGAGGCGGCGCAACTCCGACCCGGTGGCGCCTTGGATCGAAGCGCTCAGCCTCGTTCGGCTCGGTCTCGTCGCCCCCGACGAGGTCGAGGCCCGATACGGCGGCGATGTCGACGGCTTCGCCGACTTCTGGCCTCGTTGGTGTGCGGTGCTCGAACGCAAGGGTCTGGTCGACTTCGACGACCAGATCTACCGGGCGCTCCGCGTGCTCCTGTCCGACCCCGTTGCTCGTCGCCATGCGCAACGAGCCTGTCGCATGTTGCTCGTCGACGAGTTCCAAGACCTCACGCCCGCCCACCTCCTGCTCGTCCGGCTGCTCTCAGCGCCGGGTGGTGCGGTGTTCGGCGTCGGCGACGACGACCAGACCATCTACGGTTACAACGGTGCCGACCCGGCGTGGCTGATCGACTTCGGCGAATTGTTCCCGACGGCCGGGGCGCATCCCCTCGAGGTGAACTATCGATGCCCACCTGCCGTGGTCGATGCGGCCGACCGCCTGCTGCGTCACAACCGGCGACGTGTCGACAAAGTCATCATGGCCCGGCCCGATCGGGCGGCCGACGATGGCGGCTGGCGGGTCGATCAGTCGGTCGATGTGGTCGGGGCCACGGTCGGAGCGGTCCGCGATGCGCTTGCCAGTGGCGCAGCACCGAACGAGGTCGCCGTGCTCTCGCGAGTCAACGCCGTGCTGGCGCCGGTCCAGGTCGCACTCGTCGGCGAGGGCATCCCGATCAGCGGTGGTGTCGGCCTCGAGTTCCTTGAACGCACGGCGGTCCGATCGGTGCTCGCATGGCTGCGTCTCGCCGATCAGGCTCGACGTTTCGCCTCCGATGATCTGCGCGAGGCGCTCCGAAGGCCGTCACGGTCGTTCCATCCGCGAATCGGCGATTGGATCGCCGAGCAGGGCGACGTCGTCGAGTTGTTCAAACTCGCCGGTCGTCTCAACAACGAGCGCGATGCCGACCGCCTGATGGAGTTCGCTGGCGACGTCCAGCGGCTCCAACAGGAGCGCACATCGGGTGAGCCCACCTCCGATCTGATTCTCACCCTCGTCGACGAGATCGGGCTGGCCGGCGCGGTGTCGTCGCTCGATGCAACCAGGCGCGGAATGAACCGAGGTGCTCAGGGCGACGACCTCACCGCCATCACCCATCTCGCAGCACTCCACGACGACGCGGCGACCTTCGGCGAGTGGCTGCGAGGTCGATTGGCCGCCACACGTTCGGCCGACGGGGTCACCCTCGCCACGGTGCACCGGGTGAAGGGCCAGGAGTGGCCGCACGTGGTCGTGCACCACGCCGATGCCGAGCAGTATCCGCACCGGTTGGCCGACGACGTCGAGGAGGAGCGGCGACTCTTCCACGTCGCTATCACCCGGGCGAGCCAGTTCGCGACGATCACGCCCGGGCCGAACCCCAGCCCGTTCGTCGATGATCTCACCTCCGAGCCGTCGGCCGACCGTGTCGTGTCGAGCCACACGCCGGCGGTCGAACGCCGCGTCGGCTCCAAATCGACCAGCCCGTCGAAGGACCCGACGGCCGACCTCGACGAGGCCGCCACCGCCCGGTTCGAACGACTTCGAACGCTCCGAGCCGAACTGGCCGCCGGCAAGCCGGCCTATGTCGTGTTCGACAACAAGACCCTGGCCATGATCGCCCGCCTCGCCCCTCGGTCGGCGACCGAGCTCGGCAAGATCTCGGGCATCGGCCCCGCCAAACTCGGCAAGTACGGCGACGCGGTCCTCCAACTGCTCGATGAGCTCCGTTAGCCCTCCTCGGTTGGCAGCGCGCTTCGAGCGGGTCGTGGCGGTCGATGGCAGTGCGTCGTCACGCCCGGTGCGAGGCGCCGACTCGATCTGGGTCGGAGCGGTCGAGGGTGGTGTTGTGCAGGCGCCAGTCAATCTGTCGACCCGTCGAGAGTTGTTGGCGTGGCTTGTCGATGTCGGGAGGCTGCCCGGACGAACCCTGATCGCCGTCGACTGGAGCCTCGGCTACCCGAGCGGGGCCGCCGATGCGTTCGGGCTCGTCGGATCGACGCCACGGCTCGCGATGTGGGAACACCTCAGCCGCACGATCGTCGACGGAACCGACAACGCCAACAACCGCTTCGAGGTGGCCGGCGACCTGAATGCGCAGTCCGGCTTGCCCGGCCCCTTCTGGGGCGCGCCCCGGTCGATGGTCACGGCATCGATCACCTCGAAGAAGCAACGCTTCGACGACCTGGGGGAGTGGCGTCTCGCCGAGGCACAGGTTCGTGCCTCCAAGCGATGGGTGTCGTCGTGTTGGCAGCTGGGTGGTGCCGGAGCCGTCGGCGGACAGAGCCTGGTCGGCATCGCGCTGCTGGCGTCGTTGATCGACGAGCTGGTGCCTCGCTGCGTCGCTGTGTGGCCCTTCGACACCGGCCTCTCGGCGCCTGGCGACGATGTCGATGTGGTCATCGCCGAGATGTGGCCGTCGTTGTTCGTCACGGCCGATGAACTCGCCGACGCCGGCGTTCGTGATGCCGTGCAGGTCGAGGTGATGGCCCGGTTGCTGCATGCCGCCGACGTCGACGGTCGGCTCCGCCGCTGGTGGTGCCCCGACGTCCCCCCGGCCGAGGTCGGACGAGTCGTGGGTGAAGAGGGCTGGATCCTCGGACTTCCATAGCGAAGTGTCCTCCCGGCCCGAGGGTGGGATGATTGGGGGCGTGGCGTCGGTGGCACTCGAGTCAGTGAGCGTGGTGGTCGAAGGCGCCACGCTGCTCGAGAACGTCGACCTGAACGTGCCCGATGGTCGACTCGTCGCCGTGGTCGGGCCATCAGGAAGTGGGAAGTCGACGCTGCTTCGGGCCATCGCCGGGCTCGTACCGCTCGCTGGGGGCCGCATTCGGTTCGACGACGCCGATGTCACCGACACGGCGCCGGGAGGACGCGATGTCGCGATGGTGTTCCAAGAGCCGGCGTTGCTCACGACGCGCCGGGTGAGGAGAAACATCGCGTTTCCGCTCGAACTCCGTAACGAACTGCGGGAGGCGATCAGACTCCGGGTCGATGCCGAGGTGCGGGCGCTCCACATCGAGCGTCTGCTGGATGCGTGGCCGTCGACGTTGTCGCGGGGCGAGGAGCAGTTGGTGCAACTCGCTCGCTCGCTGGTGCGGGTTCCGCGGGTCCTCCTGCTCGACGAGCCGTTCAGCGGCCTCGACGAGCCCCGCAGGCGATCATTGCGTTCCGACCTCGCCGTGCTGCAGCAGGGCTACGGCGTCACCACGTTCATCGCCACCAACGACCCGGCTGATGTCGCTGCGCTCGCCACCGACGTGGCCGTGATCGACACCGCGACCTCGGTGCCCGGCCGAAACGGACCCGGACACATCGCGCAGGTCGGGTCGATCGACTCGGTGCGCGAACAGCCAGCTTCCCTCGACGCGGCCAATGCGCTCGGCCCCACGTGGACGCTGCCGGTTCGCATCGAGGCCGACGGCCCCGATAGCGCCTGGCTGGTCGCTGGCGCTGACCGATCGTTCCGCCTCCGCTCCTGGTCGCCTGCCGTCCGGGCATCGGCGGGCGATTCCGTCACGTTGGGCTTGCGGACCGAACACGCAACGGTGAGATCGACGGGCGCTCACGCGGCTCGGGTGGTGCGGGTCGTGCCCGGCGCCGTCACTGAGGTGACGCTCGACGTGGCGGGCCACCGCGTGTCGGCGACGTTGTCGGGCGACAACAGGCCGGAGCGAGACGACGAGGTCCGGTTCGACCTGACCTCGTCATGGGTGTTCGACGCAAACGGCCGCCGGATCGCATAGCGAAACCGGCGGCCGTTCGGTTGAGTCGTTGGGGTGATCGGAGCTCAGTCGACCTGCCAGGTGCCGTTGCTCCGCAACAGCGCCCCGAGGTCGCCCGGACCCTTCTTGTCGCTCGCCGCCACGACCTGATCGCCGACGGCTTGGGCGTACTCCGAGCGCTCGATGTCACGGAACACCCCGAACGGAGTGGGGCTGTGGTCGTCGCTGTTGAGACGAGCCAGTGCGAACGCCAGCGATGGGTATGGGTGGTGCTCGTCGTGGACGATGATGTTCTCGATGCCGACGTCGGCGACCTCGACGATCTTCAAGAATCCGTCGGATCCCTGCATCACACCACGCTGACGATCGGCACCGAACAGGATCGGCTCGCCGTGCACCAGGTTGATCATCATCTCGTCACGCTGGTTCTTCTTCGTGATCTCGTTGAACTGGCCATCGTTGAACACGTTGCAGTTCTGGTAGATCTCGACGAACGACGCCCCCGGGTGATCGTGGGCACGACGGAAGGTCTCCATCATGTGCTTGCGGTCGAGGTCGTGGGTTCGGGCCACGAACGACGCCTCGGCGCCGAGCGCCACGGCCAGCGGGTTGAACGGCGGGTCGATCGAGCCCATCGGGGTCGACTTGGTGACCTTGCCGACCTCGGACGTGGGGGAGTACTGGCCCTTGGTGAGGCCGTAGATGCGGTTGTTGAACATGAGGATGTTCAGCTTCACGTTGCGGCGCAGCGCATGGATGAGGTGGTTACCGCCGATCGACAGGCCGTCGCCGTCGCCGGTGATGACCCACACGTCGAGGTCGGGGCGGGCGACCGCCACGCCGGTGGCGATGGCCGGGGCTCGGCCGTGGATCGAGTGCATCCCGTAGGTGTTCATGTAGTACGGGAAGCGGCTCGAACAGCCGATGCCCGAGATGAACACGGTGTTCTCCGGCGCGACGCCCAGCTCGGGCATGAGCTGCTGCACGGCCTGCAAGATGCCGTAGTCGCCGCAGCCAGGGCACCAGCGGACCTCTTGGTCGCTCGCCCAGTCCTTCTTGGTGGTGACGGGAACAGCGGTGTCGGTCATGACGCACCTCCATCGGCTCGGTCGCTGGTACTCGATTCGCCGGAGAGCTCGGCGTCGGCCCGGTCGATCGCGTCTTCGATCTCGGCCGACTTGAACGGCAGGCCCTGCACCTTCGACACCGGGGTGATGTCTTTGAGGAACAGGCCCCGCAGCAGCTGGGCGAGCTGGCCACGGTTGAGCTCGGGGAGCACGACTTTCTCGTAGCGGCTCAGGATGTCGCCGAGGTCGGGCGGGAGTGGGCTGAGGTGGCTGATGTGCGCCCGAGCGACCTTCACGCCGGCCCGACGGCGCCGCTGGACGGCGGCGTCGATGGCGGCCCACGTCGAACCCCAGCCGAGCACGAGGATGTCGGCATCGAGGTCGCCGGTGACCTCGGTCGGCGGGATGTCGGCGGCCACACGGTCGACCTTCGCCGCCCGCAACTCGCACATTCGCTCGTGGTTGACCGGTGTGTAGTCGATGTTGCCGGTTCCGTCACGCTTCTCGATGCCGCCAACACGGTGCATGAGTCCGGGGGTGCCGGGGATCGCCCACGGTCGAGCGAGCGTCTCCTCATCACGCAGGTACGGCCAGTAGACCTCGGTGCCATCGTCTTCGACGTGGTTGAACTCGGTCTGGAACGGTACCGAGATGTCAGGCAACGATGCGACGTCGGGCAGGAGCCACGGCTCGGATCCGTTGGCGAGATAGCCGTCGGACAGCAGGATCACCGGGGTCCGGTACTTGAGAGCGATCCGGCACGCCTCGATCGCTGCGTCGAAGCAGTGGCCGGGCGAGTGCGATGCCACGACCGGAAGTGGCGCCTCGCCGTGTCGGCCGTAGAGCGCCAGGTTGAGGTCGCTCGCCTCGGTCTTGGTCGGCAGACCGGTCGACGGTCCGCCACGCTGGATGTCGATGATGACGAGCGGCAGCTCGATCGCGCAGGCGAGCGAGATGGTCTCGCTCTTCAGCGCCACGCCGGGGCCCGACGTGGTGGTGATGCCGAGGTGGCCGGCGAAGGCGGCGCCGAGCGCGACGCCAACGGCGGCGATCTCGTCTTCGGCCTGCACGGTGCGGATGCCGAAGTGCTTGTGCTTCGACAGCTCGTGGAGGATGTCGGACGCCGGGGTGATGGGGTACGAGCCGAGGGTGAGCGGCAGCTTGGCGAGCTGGCTCGCCGCCACCAGGCCCCACGACAGCGCCGTGTTGCCCGTGATCGAGGTGTACTCGCCAGCCGGGAGGCGTGCGGGTCGGACCTCATAGCGGTGACCGATGGCCTCGGTGGTGTCGCCGAAGTTGTAGCCCGCCTTGAACGCCGCAGCGTTGGCCGCAGCGACCTGCTCGTTCTTGGCGAACTTCTCGTCGATCCACTCGAGCGTCGGTTCGACCGGTCGGGTGTACATCCACGACACGAGGCCGAGGGCGAAGAAGTTCTTGGAGCGCTCGGCGTCTCTCGGCTTCACGCCGAGCGGCGCGCAGACCTCCTTGGTGAGACTCGTCATCGGCACTCGCAGCACGCGGTAGCCGGCGAGCGAGCCATCGTCGAGCGGGTTGACCGTGCCGCCATTCGGGCCGGGCTCGATGTAGCCGGCCTTCTCGAGGTTCCGCTCCTCGAAGGCGTCTTCGTTCACGATGATCGTGCCGCCGCGCTCGAGGCGATGCAGGTCGGCCTTCAGCGCTGCCGGGTTCATCGCCACCAGGACGTTCGGCTCGTCGCCGGGCGTGGTGATGTCGTGATCGGCGATGTTCACCTGGAAGGCACTGACGCCGTTGACGCTGCCCGCCGGTGCGCGGATCTCGGCCGGGAAGTCGGGCAGTGTCGACAGGTCGTTGCCGAACGAGGCACTCACTGAGGTGAAGCGATCGCCCGTGAGCTGCATCCCATCGCCCGAGTCGCCAGCGAATCGCACCACGAGGTGGGTGAGCACCTGCCCATCGTCCGCCGCTCCCGACCGTTCGATCGTGTCGGTCATGTTGATTCCCCCAGGGCTGCCGCGCCGTTCCCCCGAACGCCGCCGACACCCGTGTGTGTCAAGCCCCGGCACCATCGCCGGTGCGATGAGTCCCACCGTAATCGACACAGGTGCCCAGGTCGGGACCGCGGCAGCGGTGTACCGCCCGCACGAGCTCATGGCACGATCGCTGGGTGCTGTTCGCCGAACTCGCTGCCGCGTCGATGGCGGTCACCGCCACACCGAAGCGGTCGGAGAAGGTGAGGTTGCTCTGAAGCGTCAAGCGGCGGCGTCCTCCCCCGTCCACTCCACGACCAGGCGCTCGGCGGAGAACCGGGCCCCCGAGCGTGGGCGGGGGCGAGGGTGAGCGAAGCCACCACGGGCCGACACGAGGGAGCGAAAGCACCTCGGGGGACGAAGCGTCAGGAAGTGAAGCCCTCGAAGCGGACCCGTCCCTCGGCGTTTCCGGTCCGGTCCGTGGCCTTCGAGACGTACACGGCCCCCACGGCCTCCCGGAGGATGGTCTCCCGCTCGGAGGGGGAGGCGAGGCTCCAGGCCTCCGCGAAGGTCTCCCCGGTCTCCCGGTCCACGTAAGCGGTCTCGACCTAGGGCCCGAGGGTCTGGAGGCGGGCGTCGATGGCCTCAATCTGCGAGAGGACAGTGGCGCGGGCTACCTCCGAGCGGAGCCCCACGAGGGAGCGCCCGAGGTCCTCCAGAGCGGCGCTCAGGTTCGCCCGTTCCTCGGCGTGTTCGTCCCGGACCTCCGTCCTCTCGACCACGGAGAGGCGGCCGAAGGTCTCCAGGAAGAGGCGCTCCACCTCGGCCTCCAGACGGTCGGCCAGGATGGCGCACCCCGAACACGGCGGGCCCGTGTAATCGGCAGCCTTCGGAGCCGAGCACTGGAAGATGTGGTCCGTCACGGTCTCGCCCGTGATCCGCAGGGTGCGGTGGCGTGGCTTCGTCCAAAGGCGGGAGCCACATTGCTCGCAGGACACGAGACCGGCGAGGTAGCGGCGCTCACCCGAGGCGGTCGAGCGGCGGCGGGTCCTCACGGCCTCTTGGAGGCGGTCGAAGGTGTCACGATCGAGGAGCGGCTCGGCGGCGATCACAGGGGCGCCCTCGTCGTCGTAGACCGTCTCCCCATTCTTCACAGCGTGGCCCATCAGCCCGCGACGGAGGAGGAGCTGGCGAACGGCGGTGCGGGACCATTTCGTCGCGTCGCTCCTCTGGGCGGTCGGCACGCCCTCCGAGTTGAGCCAGACGGCGATCGCCTGGAGCGACTCCCCACCGAGGGCACGGTCGACCACCTCACGGAGGATGTCAGCCTCGGAGGGCTTCAGCACGAGCCAGTACCCGGCGCCGCCGGGGGCGGGGGCTGGTTCCCAGCCAAAGGGCCTAGTGCCGCCCTTCCATCGCCCCGCCTTCAGTTGCGCTGCCTGGCCATCCACGATGCGCTCGCGGATGGTGGCTAGCTCGAACTCGCCCATGACCCCCAGCATCTGGGCCATGGCTCGGCCCATGGGGGTGGTCATGTCGAAGGCTTCGGCCTCAGACACGATGGCCACCCAAGCGGCGGTGCATTCTTCGCCGATCCGCGAGAGGTCCGCGACGTTGCGAGCCAGGCGGTCGAGCTTCCACACGGCGAGGATGTCGAACTCATCGAGGCGGGCCCGGAGGCGGCTCAGTGACGGGCGGTCGTCGGCGCTCTTCCCTGATCGGCCGAGGTCCTCGAACACCTCGACCAGCTCCCAGCCTTTCCGCTCGGCGAGGTCTGCGATGAGCGCACGTTGGCGCTCGGGAGAGGTCGAGGCGTCGCTCTCGCGAGAGAGTCGGACGTAAGCTGCGACTCGGGGCTTCGAGGTCTTTCGGGGGCCCATCGGGATCACTGTACCTTTCGGGGTTGCTCGACGGGGCTCGAATCCAAGCTCACCGAGCCAGCGGTCGGGTCCGACTCTTCACCCGCAATCTCAACGACGTGACGGCACGCCTGCCCGGGGTCGTGGCGACTGTTGCGTCGTATCCAGGTGGTGACCTGGTACTCGACGGCGAGGTGATGGGTGTCGCCCACGACGAGTCGCCCCGAGCCTTCCAAGACACGATCGGCGACTTCGCCGCCGAGGCCGGGGTGGGATCCGACGACGCACGCGGCGGCAAGCTGAGGGCCTGGTTCTTCGGTGCGCTCATGGTCGACGGTGAGGCGATCGTCGACGAGCCACTCAGGCAACGCCGCAGCCGGTTGGTGGCGACGGTGCCGGAGCGAGATCTCGCGCCAGCGATCGTCACCGCCGACCCGGCCGAGGCCGAGGCGTTCTTCGAGGCCACCGTCGCGGCCGGGCATGAGGGCGTGGTGGTGAAGGATCTGGCCGCTCCCTACGAAGCCGGTCGACGTGGTGCGGGTTGGCGAAAGGTCAAGCCGGTCCACACGCTCGACCTGGTGGTCCTCGCCACCGAGTGGGGGAGCGGACGGCGCCGAGGACTCCTGTCGAACATCCATCTCGGTGCGCGCAACGATGGCTCGGTCGACGGCGTCGGCGAGTTCGTGATGGTCGGGAAGACCTTCAAGGGGATGACCGATGAGATGCTGCGCTGGCAGACCGAGCGGTTCATGCAGCTGCGTACCGACGAGGGGGAGCCTGAGCGCTGGGAACGCCACCGCAGTGTGGTGCGGGTCCGGCCGGAACAAGTCGTCGAGATCGCCGTCGACGGCGTACAACGCTCGACCACCTACCCCGGGTCGGTTGCACTCCGATTCGCAGCTATCGGGCCGACAAGCGCGCAGCCGACGCCGACACGATCGCAGCCGTACGGTCGCTGCTCTGATGCCGGATGGGAGCGGCCGGGGTGGCATCCCGGGAGTGCCGACGGGCTCTACGGTGGAGATCGTGATCCAGCGTCGCCGAGTCCGAGCCACGGCTCTCGTCAGTGTCGCTTCGTTGTCGCTGGTGGCGGTGGCGTGCGGCGGGGGGGCCGACGACGATCAGCAGCCCGGCCAGATCGGGCGGATCGACGGCCCAGCGACGGTCGACGAAGACAAGGCCGGAGTCGACCAGGAGGGTGCGCCGCCGTCGGTGGCCGGCGCGATCATCGACGGCTCCTGACGCGCGGGGTAGGTTCGCGACCCCATGGCGACGCTGCGGTTCAACTTCGGAACGATGGGCTCTGGCAAGAGCACCGTCGCCCTGCAGATCCACCACAACCTCGCCAATCGTCAGCTGTTCGGCCTGCTGCTCACCACCCTCGACCGTGAGGGTCGCCAGGTCACCAGCCGGCTCGGCGTGGCGGCGCCGGCCATCGAGGTCTCACCCGAGGTCGACCTGTTCAAGCTCGCCACCGACAACTGGCCGTTGCACTACCTGGTGTGCGACGAGGTGCAGTTCTACACGCCCGCCCAGTGTGACCAGCTGGCTCGTGTGGTCGACGATCTCGAAGTCGACGTGTACGCCTTCGGGCTCCTGACCGACTTCCGCGGCCGCCTCTTCGAAGGCACCCAACGGATGCTCGAACTGGCCGACGAGCACACCCCGCTGCAGGTCGAGGCGCGCTGTTGGTGCGGTGCGCGAGCGACCCACAACGCCCGCGTCGTGAACGGCGTCGTCACCTACGAGGGCGACACGGTCGTGGTCGGCGACACCGGTGATGCCGACCAGCCTCTGTTCGGCGACACGGTGCGCTACGAGCTGCTCTGTCGCAACCACTTCCGTCACGGCGACCTCGGCAGCTAGCCGTCTCAACTGGGTTCAGACTCCAGTTGAGACGCACGGTCGAGATCGTCGACCTGCGCGAACTGACGCTTCGCGTAGCGTCTCGGCATGCCGCGCTGGCGACGAGGTCGACGCCGTCGACGCCCGAGACCACCCGATTCCTGGTGCAGGCGACGCCCTGATGGGGCCGAGTGAGCACTCCGTGTTCGGTGCACGTTGGATCCACGACGGCTTCGCCGAACCTGTCGTGGCTCAAAACGATCGTCGGGAGTTGATCGCTCATCGCCGGCCGCTCCCCGGCCAGCGACCTCCGATCGACCTTGCGGCAACGTGGGAAGACTGCACCGACTCCGTGGTGCTGGCCATCGGTAGTGGATGTCGCCGTCTCATCTGGGGTCTGACCCCAGATGAGATCAGGCGCCGCCGGGAGTGGTGCGTTCGATCGCTCTCGTCACCACTGCGATCGCCGACATCATGCAGATGCCGGCGACGCGCTGAGCCAGGTCTTGGGCTTCGGTGGGGCTGCCGGTCTCGGTGAACAAGATCGTGATGATCGACAGCGCGCCGATGACGATCTGAGCCACCGCCGCCCACGTGACCATCCGCAACAGGACTGCGACGCTGAGCGATTCGGCCGGCCCGCTCAGCCAGGCGGCGAGGCACGCCAGGATCGTGGCGGGAACGAGGATGAGCGCATTGGGTGGCAGCACGATGAAGCTCATCACCTCGATGCGCTGCTCCCAGATGCCGGCGAAACGTTGTTCGCTGACCCGTACGACGCGGCCGATCACCCAGAAGAGGAAACCGAGCCAACAGACGAAGGCGAGCCAGCCGGCGGTCGTGAAGGCGCGGATGAGCTCGGACCGATGGTTGCGGTCGCTGGGCGCGTCGTCGTCGGGAGGCGGCTCGTTCACGAACGGTCAGTCTGCAGGCTGATGCGCCACAAACGCGACATGTGCGCGAAGCGCGTCAATCCCAGCGGCACTCGAGGCGCTTGATGCCGTTGATGAAGTTCGACTGAAGGTAAGCCGGTTCGCCGACCGTGCGCATGTTGGGAAGCCTGCGCCGGATCTCGTCGAACATCACGATCAGTTCGCGCCGAGCGAGGTTCGCGCCCAGGCAGAAGTGGGGACCACCAGCGCCGAAGCCGACCTGAGCAGGCTGAGTCGGGCGGGTGATGTCGAAACGGTGTGGATCGTCGAACACCCGCTCATCACGGTTGCCCGATCCGTAGAACATCACGACCTTCTCACCGGCCTTGATCGGCTGGCCTGCGATCTCGGTGTCGGCCGTGGCCGTGCGCCGGAAGTGGATGACAGGGCTGGCCCAGCGGACCATCTCCTCGGCGGCGGTCTTCGCGTGGGTGTCGTAGTCGCTCCACCACAGGTCACGCTGGTCGGGGTGGTCGGTCAGTGCCTTCATGCCATGGGTGATCGCGTTTCGAGTGGTCTCGTTGCCCGCCACCACCAGGAGGATGAAGAAGGATCCGAACTCCTGCGCAGTGAGCTGTTCGCCGTCGACCTCGGCAGTCATCATGACCGAGGTGATGTCGTCTTGCGGGTCGTCACGACGACTCTGGCCGAGCTCCTGGGCGTACGTGAACATCTCGAGCGACTGAGTCATCAGGTCGTCGTACGACGTGACGAAGTCGGGGTCGCCCACGCCGAGGATCGTGTTGGTCCAGTTGTAGATCTGGGCGTAGTCGTCGGCAGCGATGCCCATCATGTCGCAGATGATCTCGAGCGGCAGGGCGGCGCCGATGTGCTCGACGAAGTCGCAGCGCTGGTCGGGGAAGTTCTCGATCAGGCGATCGACGATGACCCTGGCCTTGTCGACGATGAACTGTTCGACCCGGTTGATCTCCTTCGGTGTGAAGCCCTTCGACACGATCGATCGGAGTCGGTAGTGCTTCGGATCGTCCATGTTGATCATCGACCCGAAGAACTCGTTCATCTCCTGGGGGAGATCGCCGATGTTCGACCCCTGACCCGAGCAGAACAGGTCGGCGTTGCGGCTCACCTGCCAGATGTCGTCGTGGCGAGTGAGTGCGTAGTAACCGTCACCTGGAGGGAAGGGCGCACCTTCGATCACCCGCTCCTCGAAGTGCAGGAGTTCGGGAGTGTCGCGCAGCGTCTTGAACACGGCCTCGCGGCGATCGCGCGGCCCAGCCCAGAACTCCATGTCGGAGAGGTCGATCTCGTCGAGCGGTACGGGCTGGAGGTCGTCGAGGGCGGTCATGGTCCGACTGTACGAGGGGCAGTGACCTCGCATCGTGTCGGATCGGGCGGGCGTGTGCAGCGAGGCGTCGTATCCTCACGGGATGCTGTCTCCCCACGAGATCGAACGTGCACTCGTCGTCATGGCCCACCCCGACGACGTCGACTTCGGCGCAGCCGGAACGGTCGCCAATCTCACCGATGCCGGTGTGCACGTCACCTACTGCCTCGTCACCGATGGGCAGGCCGGTGGATTCGACCATTCCGTGCCCCGCGACCAGATGGCCTCGATCCGGCGCGAGGAGCAGACCAAGGCAGCGGCCGAGGTCGGCGTGACCGATCTCGTCTTCCTCGGGTACATGGACGGCGAGGTCGTCGCCGACCTGCAACTCCGGCATGACATCGCCAAGGTGATCCGGGAGGTCCGTCCGCAGGTCGTGATCGCCCAGAACCCGATCCGCAACCTCGAGTCGACCTACGGTTCGCACCCCGATCACACCGCCACCGCCGAGGCGACGATGAGTGCGGTCTACCCGGCTGCTCGCAATCCGTTCGCCTTCGAAGGCCAGCCCTGCGCCGAGCTCGACGACTGGGCGGTCGACGAGGTCTGGCTGATGTTGGCACCGGGCGAACACGATGCGATCGACATCACCTCCAACGTCGAACGGAAGGTCAACGCACTCATGTGTCACCGTTCGCAGCTGCCCGATCCCGATGCGACCGAGCAGCGTGTGCGCGAGTGGTGGGAGCGCATCGCGACCGATCACGGTCTGCCCGAAGGGCGGAGCGCCGAGGCATTCCGCGTGATCGACACCCGGTGAACCCGGCGGAGTGCTGCATCTCGTGGCCACGTCCTCAAGATGGCGTCTCGATCGGCCGATAGCTGGACATGGCCCTCTTTCGCCGGACCAAGAAGCGTGACGAACCGAGCATCGTCGACAGTGTGACGGGAGCGTTCAACCGTCGTCAGCTCGACCGTGACATCAAGAGTGGTGTCGTCAGCGACCAACCGACGTCGACGTTGATGATCGACATCGACGACTTCGAGCGTTACACCGGAAAGAAGGGCGAGGTCTCGCCCGACCAGGTGCTCGAGCGGGTGGCCTGGGTGATCATGGCGACCGTGCGCACCACCGACGTCGTGTATCGCCACGACAACTCGAGCTTCTGCGTGCTGCTGCCATCGACCAGCGACGCCGACGCGCTCGTGGTCGCCGAGCGGATCCGCGGCAACGTCGAGAAGATGCCGTTGCTCTCCACCATGTCGGTGTCGATCTCGATCGGTGTCGCCTCAGGCCCGTCGGACGACGTCGCCGGAGCCGTCGATCGAGCACTCGAAGCGCTCGACCGAGCGGTGCAGAACAACGGCACCGGCGATGTCGCAGTTGCGTCTGCCGTGTCGACCCTCGCGCCGGCCAACGCCCCGCTCGCTCCGCCTGCGGCCGACCTCTCGGGGACACCCGCCTCGGCACCCTCGCCGACGCTGATGCCGCCGCCCGGCCCGACCGACGGGGCGCCGCTGCCGCCGCCGGCGCCCTGAATCAGGGCCGAATCCTGCGCTTTGGCGGCGTTACCGAGCGGTAAGTACGCTCGGCGACATGACCGAAGCAGTGATCGTCGCAACCGCCCGCAGCCCCATCGGGCGTGCCGTCAAGGGCTCCCTCACCGAACTCCGTCCCGACGACATGTCGGCGCAGATCGTTCGCGCCCTCATGGACAAGGTGCCCGAAGTGCAAGCATCTGACGTCGAAGACCTCATCATGGGCTGCGGCCAGCCCGCCGGTGAAGCCGGATTCAACATCGGCCGCATGGTCGCCGGCCTCGCCGGCCTCGACGACGTTCCGGGCGTCACCGTCAACCGGTACTGCTCGTCGAGCCTCCAGACCATTCGCATGGCCGCCCACGCCATCAAGTCCGGCGAGGGCGATTGCTTCATCGCCGCTGGCGTCGAAGCCGTGAGCCGCTACGGCTCGGGCGCCTCCGACACGGCCCCCAACCCGCGCTTCAAGGACGCTGGCGCTCGCACTGCACAGCGCGCCGAAGGCGGCGCGGCTACCTGGGCTCCGCCCGAAGGCCTGCCCGACTTCTACATCGCGATGGGCCAGACGGCCGAGAACGTCGCCCAGTACGAGAACGTCTCGCGTGAAGACCAGGACGAGTGGGGCGTGCGCAGCCAGCAGCGCGCCGTCGCCGCCGTCGAGCGTGGCCACTTCGAGAACGAGATCACCCCGCTCACGCTGCCCGATGGCACCGTCGTGTCGACCGACGACGGCCCTCGCCCGGGTACCACGCTCGAGAAGATCAGCCAGCTCAACCCGGTGTTCCGCCCCGACGGAACCGTCACCGCCGGCAACGCCTGCCCGCTCAACGACGGCGCCGCCGCCGTCATGGTGATGAGCGACACCAAGGCCGCCGAACTCGGCCTCACCCCGTTGGCGCGCATCATCGCCTCGGGCGTTACCGGCCTCAACCCCGAGATCATGGGCCTCGGCCCGATCGAGGCGTGCCGCCAGGCCATGGGCCGTGCGGGCATGTCGATCGACGACATCGACCTCGTCGAGATCAACGAGGCATTCGCTGCTCAGGTGATCCCGTCGATGCGCCACCTCGACATCCCCGAGGACAAGCTCAACATCAACGGCGGGGCGATCGCCATCGGCCACCCGTTCGGCATGACCGGCGCCCGCATCATGACCTCGCTGATCAACAACCTCCAGGCCGAGGACAAGACCATCGGCATGGAGTCGATGTGCGTCGGCGGCGGACAGGGCATGGCCATGATCGTCGAACGCTTGAGCTGACGACAGCCGCGGCGATCGCTGCGTTGCGAGGGCTTCTCGTTGCCGAAAGGCAACGTCATCGCCTCCCCTTCCGCTCCCCACCGCTGACGCCAGCTCGTTGAAGTTGAATCACCCATCGTTGCTCTGTTGAGCGGCGGTGGGTGGTTCGGGTTTTCGGGCTGATCGGTGGGCTTTCGCGCGCTGTGTGGCATCGTCGGGCGATGCGCGTGCGGTCGGGGGGCGCCCGGTGGGGTGGGGTGTTGCTGGCCGGTGGGCTGGTCGTGGCGGCGTGTTCTGCCGATGGCGACGGCGAGGCCGCCGTCGAGGAGCCTGGCGAGGAGTCCGCCCCGGAGTCGGTTGGCGGTGACTCGTTCGAAGACGGTGATTCCGCCGAGGAACTCGCTCACGATGCAGCGGAGTTCACGCTCGGAGTCGACACGTCGTCAGCTCACGGCGAGATCGTGGATGCATTGGTTGCGCTGCTTCCGGCCGACACCCGGGGCGTCTCCGTCGTCGACGTTCGCGGGCTCGTCGACGATCAGGGCATCAGCGACCTCGCCAGCTTCGTCGACGAGCTCGATCCGTCGTTCGGTGACTTCTTCGGTCCCCTCGTTGACCTCGTTGCGAGCATCGACCTCGCCGGTTCCGTGCCGACCACCATGCTCGTCCATCCCGCCGACCCCGGCGACGGACCGGTCCTGCTCGGGCTGACCGATGCGGCGTCGGTCGACGAGGTCGTCGTCGCCTCGGCGGGTGCGGAGACCGTCGACGTCGCCGGCGTCGAGGCGCGCCGTACGACCGATGGCGACGTCGTGACGCTGCTCCCCGGCGGTGCACTGCTCGCCGGGCCGCCAGAGGCGGTCGAGGAGGTGATCGATGCCGCTCCAGGTGACGAGGTTCCCGTCGTGGCGAGGTTCCTCCCGACCTTCGATCGGTCGGCTCATCTCGACTACGCCTTCGAGCTCGCAGCCGCCGCTGCGGAACGCGAGCCCGACGTGACGCTGCGCGACGCAGTGGCAGCCACCGGGTCGTTTCGAGTCGACGACGGCGTGATCGCCGGCGAACTCACCTTCCACTCGCCAACGGCTGCGGCCTTCGTCGACACCTACAACTCGCTGAACCTCCCGGCGACCGCCGGCGACCCAGCGCTCGAGGAGCCGCTCGAGCTCGTTGACCCGGTGGCCGACGATCTCGAACGGATCATCGTCCCATGGCCGTCGGGGCCGGTCGCCCCGACACGCGACGACGTCCTGAGCTCACGCAACTTGTTCAAGAAGCTCGTGGGAGGCATGGAGGCCTTCGCGTACGCAGGCGACGTCACCGAGCGAACCGAGCCGGCGTGGCTCGACTTCGTGGTGCGAAGCGAGGCCGACGGCGATGACCCACCCTCGCCCGGATCGGTCTACATCCGCTGGGAGTTTCGTGACGACGCAGCTCGAGAGGCGTTCGAGGAGAACGAACTCCCCGAGGGGTTCCGCATCGCGCCGACCCGGTTTCTCGAGAGCGACGACGCCGAGGGCGAGTACTTCTTCGCCCTGAATCTCTACAACGCGGGTGGGGGCTCGATCGTCACCGGTGCTCGGGCCGAGTGGGACGTGTTCGTGCACGGCCCCGACGGTGCGGACCCGAATGCGGGGGAGCGACCGCGTTTCTTCGTGGTCGAGGCGCTGGCCGAGGAGGTGTCGGCCGACCCGGGCAACTTGCTCACCCCAGCCGAGCCGCTCTCGCACGACTTGGTCGATGGGGTGGTGGTGTCCGACGTGGCTCGAGTCATCGACGGTGAGGTCGTGCCGGTGTTCTCGTCGACGTTTCCGGCTCCCGGTCCTGGCACCGCTGAGGTTGCTCGCTTCACCCGCGAGATGGCGATCGGCAACGACTACATCTACTGGGCTCACGGCGTGTCCGACCGCGTGCTGTACAACGCCACCACGTTCAACCACGACGCCTTCTTCGTCGACATCGACGAGCTCGACTACGTCGACCTGTCGCGCTGGGCGCAGTACCTGGCGCCTGACGCCAAAGATGCCGTGTACTACGTGAACACACTCGAGTACGTGGCGTCACCGATGAACAACCTCGACTCGGAGTACCTCGACATCACGCCGGAGCGGTTCGCCGCATTGGTCGGTTTCACCACCAACGGCCACCAGTCAGGCCTGATGCGGACGGCGGTTGAGCAGTCGTTCCGGGGCGAGGCCGACCCGTTCGTCGGCGTCGAGATCTCGAACGAGGTGCCCGCCACCTATCTGCACGTCGAGGTCGTCGACCCGGCGGGCCTCGAGGCGCTGCTCGACCTCCCCGATGGGCACACCCTTGCGCCGGTCGCGCTGGTCGAGGGGGCTGAGCCTCGGCACTACCTGACGCTGTCGGTTTACGAGGTCGACGACTCGATCGAGGGCACCCGAGCGGAGTGGGCGGTCTATGTCGACGACGGTGGTGGTCGCCCGCCGCGGCTGACCGTGATCGAGCTCATGACCGACGATGTCGCGTTCGACCCATATCGCGTCCTCAACCTCCCGAACGTGGTCGAACACGGCCTGTCCGCTGACCGGGTGAGCACTCGATTGATTTCCAACGACATCGAGTTGGCGCTCGAGTTCGACCTCGCCGAGACGACGACTGCCGAGCTCACGCTCGACTGGATCGAGGCAGGCGACATCGTGTGCTCGATCGTCGGCATGTGCGACCTCCACTACTACGACGCCGAGACCCTCGACGTCGCCGTCCAGCTCCCGACTCAGTTCGAACTCGTCGACTTCGACACACCGTGGAACGACTTCGTCGACTCCGATGCAGCCACGGTGTTCGTGCGCAGCAACTTCCAGGAGTACGCAGTCAAGCGCTGGTACGACCTCGACGTGGCGGTGCCCGAGCTTCCGTTCGCGGGGCTCGACGGGGCGACGCACACGATCGCGGGCGATGGCACCCTCGTCGGCCGGTCGAGCGACGTGGCCGACTCGACCTATGCCTACGCCGGTGATCTGATCCTCGACGGCGACCAGATCACCTTCGCCATCGATCAGCAGATCGTGAACGCGCTGGGTGTCGGCAACATCTTCACGATCGGCACCTTCGCCGTCGAGAGCGGCACCGGGACCCAAACGGTGATCGATTGTCAGGGCCCCGCGCTGTTGTGCAGTGACATCGAGAACGGCTCGACCGCGTTCTACGAAGCGGGTGATGTGTCGGTGTCGGACATCGGCGATATCAGCTGGGGCGTCAACGTGGTGATCGACCTGGGAGGCTCGTTCGGCATTGCCGACAGCACGTCGTGGTTCACCGCCACCCCATCCGGCTAGGTGTTACAGCTGGTGTCAGACACCAGCTGTAACACTCAGAGGCTGAAGATGCGGTGGGGGTTGCCGGTGAGGAAGTCGAGCGGTAGCTCCTCGGTCGTGGTCTCCATCCCCATCTCTCGCCGCAGCGAGTCGAACATCTCGTGCTGGAAGTGACGCAGCGTCGGATGCTGCATCCACACGTCGACAAGGCCTGATGAGACGGTGCTCAGAGGATTTCCCAGCGGTTGGGGCGATCGGCGTGGACGTCGATCGCATCGGTGCCCATCGAACAGGTGGTGGCGCGCAGCACATACTGCTCGCCTCCGCTCGACAGTTCGGCGAGCGCATAGCCCTCGGACGAATCGCGGACCCCGGTGCCGATCGGATGGATCGAGCTGATCTGGATGCCGGCTTCCTCGGCCTCGGCATGCCAGAGCTGGACGAGCCCCTGACGGAGGCCCGGGTCGGCGAGGAGATCGGCGCCGTCGAGGCGGAGCGTGACGTTGCTGATGTGTACCGCCTGGAGCTTCTCGAGCTCGACGATGTCACCGGCGAGCTCGCCATCGAGCATGACGACCACGGGTCCGCTCTCGCCGTTCAATTCACCGACGAAGCCGTAGCGGACGAGTGGGAAGCCGTCGTCGCCGGTGGTTTCGTACCGGATGCGATCGCCGTGGCGGAAGATCGTCATGGCTGCGCCGCCGTCACTGGTGGTGTTGGATTGCCCACGAACTCCTCGATCACGGCGTCACTCAGCTCAGGCCACACGCGCAACGCATCGGAGGCCCAGTCATCGAAACGTCGGTCGGTGAGCGCGATCAACGTGATCGGAACGCCGTCGACGAGCGCCGCCGGATCGGTCCACATCATCGTGCCACTGCCACCGAAGTGGCCGAACGTGCCCGGCGAGTTGCGCGCGCCGGTCCAGTGCGGCTGCTTCTGGCCGCGAATTTCGAACCCCAAGCCCCATGGGGACGCATCGAAACGACCCACGCCCGGAACGATACCGCCGAGAGTGGGGTAGTGCGGACGGATCGCGTCAGCGGCGGTCGTGGGTGCGAGCAGCGTCGGCGACACGACCTCGGCGGCGAAGCGGGCGACGTCGGCCGCGGTCGACATGACCTGGTGAGCGGGCGATCCGGCCAGCTCGCTCGATTGCATGCCGAGCGGCTCGAACACCGCGGCGGCGAGGTACTGGGCGAATGGCATGTCGGCGGCCTGCTCGACCAGCGATGCAGCGACCTCGATACCGGTGTTGGAGTAGATGCGCTTGCGCTCGGGGCCCACGATCGGGCTGGCTGAATCGAAGCCGTACCCCGCAGCGTGAGCGAGCAGGTGGCGAAGGGTTCGGCTGGGGTCGGCGGAGTCGTACGGCGTGTCGAGTTCGACGATGCCCTCTTCGACAGCGATCAGGATCGCCCACGCCGCCATCGGCTTCGAGATCGAGGCGAGTCGGAAGGTCCGTTGGACGTCGCCGGTCTGATCGAGCCGACGATCACCGGCGCAGACGATGGCGGCAGCGTGGGGGACCGGCCACGACGCGACGAGATCGAGCGCTCGAGCCATCGGGGTCCCCTCCCTCGACGATTCCGCCGATCAGGTGAAGTCGCGGACCAGTTCTGCGACCCGGAAGGCGAGATCGACGCTCTGCCGGCCGTTGAGGCGAGGATCGCACACCGTTTCGTAGCGATCGTCGAGCTGGGTCTCGACCAGTTCTTCGGCGCCGCCGAGGCATTCGGTGACGTCGTCGCCGGTCAGTTCGACGTGGATGCCGCCCGGCCACGTGCCCTCGGCGCGGTGGGCCCGGACGAAGCCGCCGATCTCGGCGAGCACGTCGTCGAAGTGGCGAGTCTTTCGGCCGCTCGGCGCCGTGAAGGTGTTGCCGTGCATCGGATCGCACGCCCACACGACCGGGTGGCCGGCATCGCTCACCGCGCGCAGCAGCGGGCGCAGGCCGTCTTCGATCTTCTCGGCCCCCATGCGGGTGATGAGGGTGAGGCGACCGGGGATCCGGCTCGGGTTGAGCACCTCGCAGAGCTCGATGAGTGCGTCGGCCTCCATCGACGGGCCGACTTTGCAGCCGATCGGGTTGCTCACGCCACGGAGGAACTCGACGTGTGCGCCATCGAGTTCACGGGTGCGCTCACCGATCCACAGCATGTGCGCCGAGCAGTCGTAGTACTTGCCGGTGAGGCTGTCTTGGCGGGTGAGCGCCTCTTCGTAGCCGAGCAACAGGGCCTCGTGCGACGTGTAGACATCGACTTCGGAGAGGTTCGAGTTCTGCTCGGTCTCGATCCCGCAGGCCCGCATGAAGGCCAGTGCACGGTCGATCTCGGTGGCGAGCTGTTCGTAACGGCGGCCCTGCGGGCTGGCGGCGACGAACTCCTGTGTCCAGGCGTGAACCCGCGAGACGTCGGCGAAGCCGCCCTTGGTGAAGGCACGGAGCAGGTTGAGGGTCGACGCCGACTGGTTGTAGGCCTGGACGAGTCGCTCGGGGTTGGGGACCCGTGCTGCCTCGGTGGAGGTGGCGTCGTTGACGATGTGACCGCGGAACGAGGGGATGTCGAGGTCGCCGACCCGCTCGGTGTCGGACGAGCGCGGCTTCGCGAACTGGCCGGCCATCCGGCCGACCTTCACCGTCGGAACCCCGACCGAGTAGGTGAGGATGATCGCCATCTGGAGGATGACGCGCAGTTTCTCGCGGATGTTGTCGGCCGAGAACTCCTCGAAGCTCTCGGCACAGTCGCCAGCCTGGAGCAGGAAGGCGTTGCCGGCCGCGACCTGACCCAGGTCAGCCTGCAGCGAGCGGGCTTCCTCTGCGAAGATCAGCGGGGGCAGCCCACCGATCGTCTTCAGCGATGCCTCGAGCGCCCCTTCGTCAGGCCATCGTGGCTGCTGACCGACGGGTCGATCCCGCCAGGACGACGGCGACCACTGTTCACGCGTTGCCATGCATCCACGCTATCGGCCGGTCACGCCGCCACCCGCTGACGTTTCCGGTACTGGACAGCCCGAAAACGATCGAAGCGGCCCGGATCGCTCCGAGCCGCTTCGATTCAGTTCAGGTGCTGTCGGTCAGACGGCGAGGATGCGTTCCGCATCGTCACGCAGGCCGGCCACTGCACGGCTCACGAGCCGGCGGGCGGCTTCGGCGGTGACACCGAGCTGCTCGCCGACCTCGCGGAAGCTCTTGCGCTCACCGTCGACGAGGCCGAATCGGGCCTCGACGGCGAAGCGGGCACGGGCGTCGAGCGTGCCGAGGAGCTCGTCGAGCAGGTCGCTCTCGACCAGCTGCATCACCGAGTCTTCGGGGGTGTCGTCGCCGTTGGCCATGAGATCGCCCAGGGTGGCGTCCCCATCGTCGCCGACGGTCTTGTCGAGGCTGACCGGGGTGGTGAGGCGGTGCAGCTCGGCGTTCTGGGGGTCGAGGGTTTCGCCATCGCCCGAAGCCTGACGCAGCGCAGCGCGGAGGCTGGCCGAGCGATCGCCGGGGATGCGGATGAGGCTGGCCTTCTGGTCGAGCGCACGGCCGATGGCCTGGCGGATCCAGAAGGTGGCGTAGGTCGAGAACTTGAACCCGCGGCGCCAGTCGAACTTGTCGACGGCGTGCTCGAGACCGAGGTTGCCCTCCTGAATGAGGTCGAGCAGGTCCATGCCCTGGGGCAGGGGGTAGCGGCGGGCGATACTTACCACGAGGCGCAGGTTGGAGCGGATGAACCGGTCCTTCGCCTGAGCGGCACGGGCGACGTCACGCTTGAGAGCGGCGCTGCGCTTGCCGTTGTCGAGCTGCTCCTGAGCCTCACGGCCCTTCTCGATGACGCGCGAGAGTTCACGCTCGTCTTCGGCGGTGAGGAGGGGCACCTTGCCGATGTCGTTGAGGTACAGGCCAATCGAGTCGTTCATGATGTATCTAGCAACCGTTCGTCGTTGTCGATGATTCCGGCGGAAGCATGTGCCGCTGGGCACACGCGGGACTCGGCTCGGTCGTGAAGACCGTTCAAAACTGCTGGTGAGAGGCACCGTGGCGCAGTGTTGAGCGGAGGGACCGGGGCTACGAGCCCCGAGTTCGAGGCACCTGGTGTGGAACCAGGACTCGAAACCGGTATGGGGGTTTTAGGGGCCCGATCACAATAACAGACGTGTCAAGCCCCTTCGAGCGCGTCTCTCCGTGGAACCATTGGCTCTTTCGTCGGCTCGCCGTCAACTTCCGATCGGTGGGCCGTATGGTGCGCTTGTGCAGGAGTCGACGCGCCGCATCGGACTGTTCGGTGGCACCTTCGATCCGCCACACATTGGTCACCTGGTCACCGCGATCAACGTCCGGCACGCCCTCGAACTCGACGAGGTGATCCTGATGGTCGCCAACGTCCCGTGGCAGAAGGAGGGGACTCGTCCGATCACGCCAGCGCCCGATCGCCTGGCCATGGTCGAGGCCGCCGTCGCATCGGTCGACGGGCTCGTCGCGGGTCGACTCGAGATCGAACTGGGTGGTCCGAGCTACACCGCCGACACGCTCGCGGCGCTCGCCGAGCGGGAGCCCGGAGCTTTCTTCTTCACGATCGTCGGCGACGACGCCGCCGCCGGACTGCACACGTGGGAGCGTTCTGAGGAGGTGATCACCCGGTCGAGCCTCGTCGTGGTCGACCGACCCGGTGAGCCGGTCACCTTGCCCGACGACGTCGATTGGATCCACGTCGAGGTGCCCCACCTGAGTGTGTCGAGCACCGATCTGCGCGCTCGAGTCGCTGACGGGCGTCCCTTGACCTACCTCGTCACGTCCCCGGTGCTCTCCGTGATCGCAGAGCGAGAGTTGTATGTCGACGCGGACGTCGATGCAGAGGGGCTCGGGTGACCGCCGATCCACGTCGCCGTGAGCGGGCGTCGCGCATCGCGATCGCCATTCTGGTCGCCTCCGTCGTCGCAATCGTTGCGCTGAGCGTCGTGGCGGTCACGACGCTGCGCTCGTCCGAGGAGGGCACCGATGTCCAACCCGACGACCGCCCCACACAGCGGTTTCCATCCACCCCGGTTGCGCTGCTGGCGGTGACCAACGGGGAGCGGCTGTCCGCACTCACCGTGATGGTGCTCGATCCGTCGGGTCAGGGCGGCTCGATCGTCACCATGCCGGTCAATCTCGACATCTCGGCCGGGATCGGCGATGAGCGAACACCGTTTGCTCGGCGTGCGTTCTCCACCGACGACCCGTCGGCGCTGACGGAGGAACTCGCCCCGATGCTGGGCATCGAGCCCGCGTTCGTCGAGGTGGTCGACGCGGCTCGGTTGACCGAGCTCCTGGGCGAGATCGAAAGCGCGCCCGTTGCGATGCCCGCCGACGTGATCGATGTCAGTTCGGGTGAGCCGGTCACCGTTGCCGAGTTCGGGGAGCGTCGGCTCCCGGTCGGCACCATCGTTGCATCGCTCACCGCGATCGCGCCGGGCGGCGCCCCGTCGTACGACACTCACGGCATCGACGTCGCATCCTGGAAGGGACTCGCGAAGGAGTGGTCGCTCTCGACCACCTCGCTCGACCTGGTCCTCGACGATTCCGGAACACCGGCCGAGCCGGTCGATCTCGACGCGTTGATGGAACGTCTCCGAGCCGGCCAGGTCGCCGTCCGCGACCTCGCGATCGACCCCACCGCGGCGCTCACCGTCGACAACGAAGCGGGCTCCGATTTCGTCATCCTCGACGTCGCCGACCGTCAACTCGTGTTCGCTGCGATCGCCCCTGAGCGCGTGCTCACACCGAACCCCACGCTCACCTTCTCGATCGTGGCACCGTTTGACAGCGCCCAGCTCGCCGGCTTCGCCGAGGGAGCGACTACCGAAAAGGTCGTGCGAGAGCTGATCTCACAGCTGCTGTTCATCGAGGCGAACGTGGTGTTCGTCGACGTCGCAGCCGGCGACGTGGGCGCTGTGGCTCCGACCGTGATCGTGGCTGAGAGCGACGAGGCCCTCGAGGGGGCGTCGATCGACGACCTCTTCGGGCCGACCGAGGGGCGCATCAGCGCACGCGATACCGACGGTTCCGATGTGACGGTGGTGCTCGGCACCGACTACCTCGTGCATCGGGCGTCGATCATCGTCGAGCGTGAGACGGCTCGATCCGACGACGACGGTGACGCCGACTTCGATGTGTCGGCTGGCGATTCGGGTGAGCAACCGAGTGACACTGCCGACGACGAAGCCGGTACCGTCGACGCAGATGAGTGAACTGCCGGAGCCGACCGACGCCGATGCCGTGGGCGATCTCGGCGACGAGGTCGACGAGTCGGTGGAGTTGGCCATCGCTGCGGCGCAGGTCGCCGACGCGAAGAAGGCCACCGACGTCCTCGTGCTCGACGTCGGCGACGTGTTGTCGATCACGGGCTACTTCGTCGTCGCCAGCGCCTCGAACCCCCGCCTCGTTCGTACCGTCGCCGAAGAGATCGAAGCGGCGCTGAAGGAGCGGTTCGATCGCTCGCCGGTACGCACCGAGGGCCAGCGCGAACAGCAGTGGATCCTCGTCGATTATGGCGACGTGGTCGTCCACGTCTTCCACGAGACCCAGCGCGAGTTCTACGCCATCGAGCGGCTCTACGGCGACGTGCCACGCATCACGTGGGCAACCGGCGAACCCGAGGATTCGTCGTTGTCATCCGACGGCGACGACCGATAACGTCGGCACCCGTCCTGATGGGGCCTCCGGTCCCGATCGAGATGGGGCTATAGCTCAGTTGGTAGAGCGCTTCCATGGCATGGAAGAGGTCAGGAGTTCGATTCTCCTTAGCTCCACAATTCGAAAGCCCTGGTAGACCACTAACCCGGTCGCCGGGGCTTTCGACGTTCCCACGAGGAATGGATACCTTTGCAAGCGGGCCTCGTGCAGCGGCGTTGCCGCGGGATCTGGTGTTCATCGGGACGATGAACACCGCTGATCGAAGCATCCTGCCCCGCAAACCGCTCGCCGCCCGCCGGTCGCCTCGTCGACACGGACGTTCCGCCCGATCACGCCAGGTCGGCGTTCGCCCGATCCGGTGATGACCGGTTGGCGACGAGGCGGGCTGGGTGTGTTCACCCAGCCCGCCTCACGACAGATCTCAAGAACCCGTCTCGGTCGACGACCGGAAGAACTCCCATTCCTCGATTCGGGTGCCGTCTGGCAGATTGCAGTAGCCGACCTGGCCGCCGGCTTCGTCCACGATGTCGACTTCGCCGCCCTGTTCGACGCAGTATTCCGATGCAGGGTTTGCGATCCCGACCGTTCCGGTCCCGGTTGAGCTTCGGAAGAACTCCCACTCCTCGATCCGGGTGCCGTCTGGCAGATTGCAGTAGCCGACTTCGCCGCCGGCTTCGTCCACGATCTCGACTTCGCCGCCCTGTTCGACGCAATACTCCGACGCAGGATTCGCGATCCCGGGCTGCTCGTCGGCGTCATCACCGCAGGCGGTGAAGGCCACAGCGAGCAGCAGTGGAACGGATGCAACGATTGTGCGCGGTGTCATTGCCCGATCCTACTCACGGCACATCACGACCCGCCCGACAGATCGGTTGACGGCCTCATGCGTCGTTCTCGAGGTGATCCACCGGGCCGGGCCCGGCGACGATCGGCTCGACCGACCGTCGTCTCGCCGCTCGATTGCGGCCGCGCCGGCGAACGGCGAGCGAGAGGACATCGTCAAGTACGTCGATGGCCCGGCTGCGGAGGCGGAGACGAACATCAGTGCACCGGCATCGGTCGCCACCGGACAACACCACACAACTCGCTACACCCCTACGGTCGCACGAGCAGGCATCCGAACGGACGACACAGGTTTCCTCGCGCAAACCCACGACCCAACCCAAGAGCTCACGTACCTCAACAACTCTGAGGCCGCCAGGCCGAGCCTCACACCAACACGCCTGTGTGAAACCCGGTGAGATTCAGTAGGCGTCTCCGAGTTGGTGCACGGTCTCGCCGGTTTGGTAGCGCTCGATCAGCTCGATGGTTTGGACTCGGGCGAGTCGAGTCTGTTTCTGCTCGGGCTTGGCTTGAGTGCGGTGTTTGGCCTGGTCAGGTGGTGTTTTCTCCCAGGCGCTCGCTGCGGCCGTGCCAAACTTGTTGCCGCAGCAAGGAGCAGTTGTTTGGTCCGAGGAAGAAACCAGCAGCTCCACTGCACACCCCAGGTCAGGAACCCGGAGGTCTTTCGCGGCCCGCCGTCGCTCAGCCGAGGCTGAAGTCGTCGAAGATGTCGTGTCGCGTGCCGGAGACCGCGACAACGGTCCCGTCGTCGCGAATGCGGAGACCGTTGGCGCCGTGAAACAACGGCGCTCCGACCGGTCCGTTCACTCGGTCGACGAGCACCGCGTGCGCCCAGCCCGACGCCACCACCAAACCGTCGGGTCGAACACCCAACGTCAGGAACCCGGATCGATCCTCGAGCTGCACCTCGGCGACCACTGCCTGCGTGTCGAGATCGACCGTGGCGAGATTCCCGGCCGCGCCGAGCGCGAGCAGCTCACCGGTCGTCTGATCGAACGTGAGCCCGACAACAGGCTCCGGAGCGTCGAGCGTGAAGATCACATCGCCGGCAGGAGTGTCGTGTTCGGAGTCGTGGAGACCGTGGTGGCTGTCTCGGGCGGACAGCGCCCGGTCGATTGTCGACCCAATGACGGCACACCAAGGATCGGTGTGAGGTGTTTTTTGCCGCCCATCTCGGCCGGGGTAGCTCGCAGCGTTCGTCGGTGACGGTCGCCTCCGCGTTGTCGATGGCCCTCATCGCTCGACCGGCGTGGCGTAGACGTCAGTGGAGCCGTCGAGCTGGTTCCGGCGGCTGGTGGTGACGTCCCGATACGCCCTCAGGGCGACGTAGCACCGGTCGGCGTCGTCGGTGTCGGCCCCCTCCAGCACGAGTGCCCATCGGCCGGTGCGGGCACGCGGTGCGGTGACGACCTCCTGCCACTTGCCTCGGTTCTTGCCTACGGCGGGCTTGGGCGCAGCGGGTGGGATAGGCCCCGGCGCCCTTCATGCTGGAGACGCTGAACGCGTCCGGAAGTCTGTGCCGCGCAAACAGCCTTGGTCGGCAGCCCGCCGTTGCACGACCTGGCCCGCAGGACCCGGCGACGACCACGAACAACGACGTCGATTGATGCTCCCAGGCTCCAGCGGATCTGTCGCCAACGAGCCGTTAGGGGCTCTCGCCATCGTCCGTGACAGTAACCCGGTGTTCGGCAACAAATGTCATCAGTGTCGGTTCATTCAGCCCGCCGCCAACGAACTCATCGAGGTAACGGCCGTCCGACGGATCGAACCGCAGGATCGACGATCGCGACGAGTTCGCGACGTACAACAGGCCGTCGGGTCCGAATGCAAGCCCGGTGGGGAGCTGGAGCACGTCCTCGAAGGCGGCGTCGTCGCTGTTGCCATCTTCATCGATGAACACGTCGATGAAGTCACCCGTCGTTCCATCGAATCGGAGGACCTCGTCGGAGCGATAGCTGGCGACGTAGAGATTCCCGTCAGGGCCGAACGCCATCTGCTCTGGTTTGTCAAGGCCGCCGCTGTCACGAGCCACGAACGGCTCGACCTGTCCGCTCACCGGATTGATGCGCACGACCTCGTTGCGAGCGTACAAGCCGACGTACAAAGCTCCGTCGGGCCCGACCACGACGTCGTAGGGGCGGTCCACGCCGCTGACGTGCGTGCCGAGGGGTGCACCGGTGACTCCGTCGTAGACGAGCACCCGGTCACCGCCGAAGTCGCTTACGTACAGATTGCCATCGCTGCCGAATGCCGCTCCACCACCCTCGATCAGCCCCCCGCCCCCGCTGGGGACGAACGTCCCGATGAGGTCGACCGACTGCGCGTTGGGCGCATGTTCGAGGACGTTGCTCGACCGCTCGCCAGTGACGAAGAGGCGGCCCGCCGGACTGATGACCGCTTCAATTGGGTCGTCGGCAGAGGACGCGCTGGACAGCACCGTTCCGTCTTGTCCGTCGATGCCGAACACGCTGTCACCGCTGTAGGCGGGCACGATCAGGTCGTTCTGAACGTAGGAGCCGTCTTCGTCGGTTGCCGAGACGAGAACGCCGTAGGTGAACCCGGCGTTGGCGTACACGTGGGTGACGGACGACGGGCTGCCGACGATGGTCTCGATCGAGCCGTCGCCCCAGTTCACCGTCCAGGAACTGATCGTGTCGTCGCCCGGGTCCAGTGCGCTGAGGTCGAGCACATACGAGCTTCCTGCGGGTGTCGTCGCCGACCCGGCGACGACGAGGTTAGGTTCCGTGTTGGTCACCGTGACCGTGGTGGTCGTCGTGTCACCGTCACCATTGATCTGGAGGCCGATGACGAACGAGCCATCGTCGTTGATGCCGGCGGCCTCCAAATCTGACCACGTGACGGCGGGTGCTACTCCGAGCGCGTCGTCGTACAGCAGGTCGCCGTCCAGGTCCCACGCCCACGACACTGCGCCGAGCGAAGCAGAGCCGTCGAGAACGAGTGTGTCGCCTTCTGCGATCGCATAGGGCCCGCCGGCGTCAGCGGTGCCCGGATCGAGGCGGGTCGCAGCGGCTTCATTGGTAGGAGCGGACTCCCAGCCCCCAGCCACAGCACGCACAACGTAGTAGTAGTCGCCGGGCGCGGGTGTGTCGACGAACGACACCGTCGACCGAGGGCTGAGGGTGGCGACAGCGGTATATGGGCCCCCCGAGGCCTCCGCCCGGTAGATGCGGTGTCCTGTTGCGTACGCGTCGGATGTCGGGGTCCACGAGAGACTGATCGAGGTGCCGGTGGTAGCCGACAGGGTCGAGGCTGAGTCGAGAGCGTCCGAAGCAAAGGTGTTCCCGAGGTTGTCGTCGAGATCCGTGAAAGATGCCGAGCTCACGGGTACCGCCGCGGCGACGCCGGCGACCGCAGCCAGGGCAATGATGATGGAGGTGGCACACCTCATAGCGGGTTTCATTCCCTCGTTGAGGCCATCACCCCAGTGGGTGCGGGCCACGCGTTGCCGTCGTCTCGAAGGCTCACCGCAACCCGCTCGCTGGTGGTCGTGACGAGAGGGCCTGAGCCTTCGGGGAGGTACCGATCGACCCCCTCTGCGACGAACGGGTCGGGAGGACTACCCCGCCAGTCGCCAGCGGTTGGCTCCGCCAAGGGCTGCGATGCGTTGGCCAACTCAGATCCGTTCGTTTGCGGCGACACGTGCGGCGGAAGCTGAGGGTCAGCTGGGTTCGCCTCCAACCGCAGCGCATTGGTCGCCGCCGCAACCGGTGCATGCCACGACCGACCGGTCGCGGCCGCTGCTCCGGAAACGGGTGGAGCGTCGTCGGCGGCGTGATCGACCACGAGCGGCGCCGCGTCCTCGAGCTGGGCGAGATCGACGAAGGCGGTCGCGCCGCGACCCTGACGTTTGACGGCGTACAGCGCCTCGTCCGCAGCGACACGGAGCTCGTCGAGGGCGACGGGCCCCACGGCACTCGCCACACCGATGCTGATGCCGAATCCCAGGTGGTCGAGTCGTTGGCTGCCGATCCAAGTGCTCGCCGATTGGTGGATGCGTTGGGCAACCTTCGTTGCGGCCGCCGCCCGGCTGCCAGAGAGGATGGCCACGAACTCGTCGCCACCGACCCGAGCCGGCAGATCGTTCACGTCGAGCTCGGCTCGTATCACGTCGCCCATTGCACGGAGCACCCGATCGCCCTCGTCATGTCCAAGGGTGTCGTTGACCTGCTTGAACCGGTCAAGATCCATGAACATCATCGCTACCGGTTGCGCTCGGGACGCAAGCTCGGCGCCCTCGCGTTCGAGCCTTGAGCGGTTGGCGAGTCCTGTAAGCGCATCATGGTCTGCCTCATACCGCGCCGCCTCGAACAACGAGGCCGTATGGATCGCTGTCGATGTCTGAGCCACGAGGTCGCCGAGGGCCTCGGCGATCCCCCTGCTCGGCGGGTGCGGGGTCCATCCGGACACCGTGGCCCCCGATCTCGGTTCGAATGCTGAGGCGCTGTAGATGGTCTGGTGCGGATCCCTCCACACGGTCAGCTCGACCAGTCCAGGCTTGGACACCGATACCTGGTGCAGGGTGGGGATGATGCTGCCGTCGCCGACGACCCGATCAGTGCTCCCGGGAAGGGTGATCGTCGCTGCCTCGAAGCCCATAGCTCCAACTGACTGGGCGGTGACGTCAAGCACCTCACTCGGCGTCTTGGCCCTCATCTGTCGGCTTGCTCGCTCGATCGTCAGCGCATTCGCCAGCCGATGATCGGCCTCCTCGGAGTGCATCGCCTGCTCGATCCACCCGGTCTGGAGCCAGCGGGTGAGGAGGGCGAGACTTGCCGCAATCGTGAGCAATACGCCGGCGCGCTCGACCATCATCGAGACCGATGCAGCCTCACCGCTGAGTTGAGGGATAACGATGCGCTCCAGCGAAGCGTACGCAATCGACACCCCCAGCCAGACTGCCAGCACGCCCACTGCGCCGAGACGAAGCGAGGCGAGCACGATTGGAATCGCGAGCACCGCCCAGGATGCGTCGCGGAGCAAACCGCTCAGCATCAGCGTGAGGCCGAGGAAGAGTACGACGTCGAGCGTCTGGATCAGGAGCGAAGTGGTACGTCGGTCGGTTCCTCGTTCGGCGAAGAATTGCGGGAGACGCGACTGCACGAAGACGAACGCGGAAGCGCCGAGGGCCGCCGCACCGTTAATCAGCCACATGCCGATGCCGCCGTCGACGCGACTACCGACCATCACAGAGGTGCCGGCTAGCACGAGAATCCAGCGCGCAGCACTGATGCCCTGTTCGCCCTCCATCCACGCACGACGTTCGACGACCGACCTCATGCTCGACCCCTCGCCCAGCGACGCGCCGACGGCTGCCGCAGCAGCCAAGCCGCCCTTGACACGTGGACGGCAGTGGCAAAGACCACACCTACTGCGAGCAACTGTGGCCACGCTCGCTCTGACCACCACACACTTGGCAGGCCGACGAGCGGAACGACGTACACGCCGACACCGGAGATGTCTTCGCTGGCAACGAGCTCGCTGTCTGCTGACTGGTTCGCGTCGCCCCGTGTTCGGTAGCCGTCGGTGGTCACTTCGACCACTCGGTGCAGAACACTCTGGTCGTCGCGCCGGAAGTCAATCACAGCCCCGACGCCGATGTCGGGAGTCGAGGGGCTGCGGCTCACGACGACATCGGCGACGCGGATCGACGGTTCCATCGAACCTGAGAGCACCGCGATCGGTCGGTAGCCGATCACCATCGGCAGCGTGGCGAGAAGGGCGAGGCCAGCGCCAAGCATCACGACGAACAGCGCGACTGCGTTCGCTACCGCCCTCCGAAGCCGGGGTGACCCAGTGCCGGTTGACGACAGCTCGGTTACCCGGTCGCCTTCAACGCAGCGAGCATGCAACTCGACCGGTGCGGTGTCGATCGGAACCATCGGGATCGCGTCGACTCCCCAATCCTCTACGTCGCGCGTGGCCCACCCTGCGGTCGCTGGGTCAGACGAGCCACCTTCTTCCGGATCAACGGGCCTCATCGCACTGTCCGATCCTCAATCGCCGCTGCAGCGAGGATCAGACCTCGCGAGCCTCCCAGACGAAGTCCGCTCCCGCGCTCAGGTTTTGTGCGGCATTGTCGTCAGCGACTGAGATGGAGAAGCGAAGCGTCTGAGACGTAGGGCTGGCGGAGGCGGTGAAGACATCGAGGCCGTTGCTCCAGTCGTCGTGGGCCAAGTCGAACGCCGGGAGCGTTCCGGAGAACAGAGTCGCGTCTGGGGTGAAGCCAGTGCAGTCGCCGAATGATCCGCCGGCACCGACCTCAATCGAGACCGAGAGGAACGGAGCGAGCGCTCCCGTGGACGTGCCGTACATCCTCACGTCTGCGTTCAAGAGGTTGCCGGAGTAGGTGACCTCGATGCACTCGACCGTCGGATTGAGGGGTGACAATCCGGACGCAACGAACAGCGAGTTCCCAGCGTCGTCGTCGGTCAGGACAACCGTGCCGGACGTGAACCCTGACCCCTCGGTGCTGGTCACAGCGGAGAACGCAGCCTCGGAACGGGTGATCGTCAGCACCGTCAGGAGCAGCAGTGCAGCCGCGATCGCAGTTAGGCGTACCGCTTCACGAAACACGCGCTCGTGAGGACGGAAGCTCGGGGCTTCCCAGGGAAGGGGCGAGACTGGCCTCATAGCGTGTGTGTCGGCAGGCTGCGCGGAGAACTTGAGGAGAACCCAAGAGTGGTTTGATGGCGGAGACCGCGATGGCCGACGCGCCGCCCTGGAGGCCCCCGGGGCACCAGTGCCGAGCTGTTGGCGTTCTGGCCACCGGCCACCCCATCGCCACTCGGAGAGTCGAGTCAGGCGATGTCGATTCGATGCAACACACTGTCTGGCTTCGACCTGCTTCTCAGGGGAGCTACGTCGAGTTGTTCCGTGGTACCGGCCGATGCTCCGAACAGAGCGATATGGGTATGAGATGGGGTTGTGCAGCTGTTTGGCGCACGGGGAGGGGCGCCACCGAGGTGCATGGCATGAAAGAGGTCAGGAGTTCGTTACTCCTGAGCTCCACACGAAGGTTTCAGCCAGTGCACCGGGTGCGTTGGCGGGAGCTTCTTGTGTTTCCGGGGAGTCTGGGTCGAATCGGTTTGCGTTCGCTCTTGAACGATCCGTGACAGCGAACGCGCCGCTGCGCTCAACAAATGCGACTTAACGATGATAAGCCAGGGCTCGGAGGTTCCGCATGCCCTCACCGCCCCGCCAACTCGACGCCGACTTGATCATTGCGGGCGCGGGCGCGGCTGGACTCAGCGCCCTCTGGTACGCCCTCCACGGGGCTGGGAAGGACCGGCGCATCATCCTCGTCGATCGAGACTTCGAGCCGAGCGACGACCGGACGTGGGCGTTCTGGGGGACTGCGGCGTCGCCCTTCGCTCACCTCGCAGATGCCCGTTGGGGGCGTCTGCGGGTGAAGTTCCCCGGTTGGGAGACGACGGGAGCACTCGGTCGGCCCAGCGGGAGATCGTCCAACGGCCGCCGGACCTACATGCGGGTTCGCCGGCAACGGTTCGACCAGGAGGTGTTGGATCTCGCTGCGTCGCAACCCAACGTCCGGTTCGTTGCGCAGGACATCATCGACGTTCGCGATGAGCCCGGCGGCGGAACGATCGCGCTTCCCGAGGGCGAGTTGCGGGCGCCGACCGTGCTGCAGAGTGTGCGGCTGAGTCCATCTTCGGCGAAGGCCGAGGTCCGTCACCGGCTGCGGCAGCACTTCGGAGGCTGGGAGGTGCGAACAGAGAATCCGGTCTTCACCCCGCAGGTGGCGACGTTCATGGACTTCGACACCGACCAGCACGGCGGAGCTGCGTTCTTCTATGTGCTCCCCGAGGCGCGGGACCGTGCGCTGGTCGAGCACACCGTCTTCTCGCTGCAGCCGCACGAGAAGGAGTTCTACGACCGGCACATCGCCGAGCGCCTCGCAGCGATGGGTGCGGGTGACGTCGAGGTGGTGCGGTCCGAGTACGGCGTGATCCCGATGGAGGATCGGCAGCTGGATCAACGATGGGGTGACCACGTGTGGAACATCGGGACCGTCGGCGGTCGAACCAAGCCGACGTCCGGATACACGTTCCAGCGGATCCACGCTCAGACTCGCCACGTGGTGGCGAGTTGGGCGTCGGGCGCACCGTCGCCCCTGGGGCCGTCGCCGTGGCGCTACGGGTTCGCAGATCGCACACTTCTCAACATCCTGCATCGTCGGCCGGAGTTGGGCCGTCCGATCTTCGAGCGACTGTTCCGGACTGCGCCGATCAACGACGTGCTGACATTTCTCGACGAGGACACTCGGCTCGGCGATGACCTCCGGTTGATCGCTGGACTCCCTCGACTGCCGTTTCTTCGTGCCGGGGCTGTCGAGCTCGCCGCGGAGGGGTCGGCGCGACTGCGCAAACGAGTCCGATGACGGCGACGCTCGCCTCGTCCCTGGCGCCGCTCGGGTTCCGAGATCGCGTCGTGTTCTGGCCGGTGGTCGGCTCCACCGCCGCGGTCGTTGCCGCATCGGCGATCTTGCCGCCGGCGTCGCCGCGGGCGTCGGCGGTGGTCGTGCTCGTGGTGATCGTCGGGCTCGGGCTCCCACACGGGGCGTTCGACCACCTCGTCGATGAAGCGATCGATGGCGAGCGGAGTCGGGGTCGGCGGGTGCGCTTCGTTCGGAATTATCTCGTCATGGTCGGAGCCGTCGTGTCGACCTGGCTGGTCCTTCCGTCCGTAGCGCTCGTCGTGTTCCTCGTGTCGTCGGTGCACCACTTCGGGCACTCCGATCTCTCCCCACTGCCGACGCCTCACGGCGCGGCACGCCGAGTGCTGCACTGGTCGCGTGGGCTGTTCCTCGTCGGGCTTCCGTTGGTGGCGCACCCCGAGGCGATCGCTCCCGTCGTTGGGCGTCTCGGCGGTGGCGACCCGTCGACGTGGCTCTGGTTGACTGACCACTCGGCGTCGTGGTCGAGCGTGTTGATCGCGCAGCACCTCGCGGTGCTCGCGTTGTGCGCTCGCCGGATCGGTCATCCCGAGGTCCTGGCTCGCGAGTTCGTCACCGTCGCCGTGCTGTCCATGTTGTTCGTGGTGGCCGACCCGCTGATCGGCTTCGCCGTCTACTTCGGGCTCTGGCACTCGGTGTCGCACTTGTTGGTACTCGCCACCGTCGTTGGCGAACCACAGGGCTCTGTGCGATCACTCGTCGCGCTGGCGGCGCCGCTGACGCTGGTCTCACTCGCTGGTCTCGTGTCGCTCGTCGCCGCGGTGCTCGTGGTCGGTCGTGCTGACCTCGTGGTGCCGGTGGCCTTCGTCGTCGTCAGTGCCGTGACGCTGCCCCACCTGGTCGTGGTCGAGCGACTCTGGCGCTCTCCGCTGGCGACGTCGCGCCGGCGGCGGTGACCGCGGCGGCCTCAGGCTGCGGAATCGGTCGCTGCCTGGGCGTCGCCGAGGAGTTGCTCGAGCGAGCGTCCGGCGCCGCCCACGATGGCTGCCCGCCCATTCGAACGGATCTGCTCGGCGGTGTCGTTTGCGAGATCGGCGACGTCGGGGTTGGTGAGCGAGATGACGGCGACGTCGACGTCGAACTCATCACAGAAGCGCACCAGTTCCTCGCCTGGCATGTTGGCGCCCAGATGATGCACGTGCCAGTGGGCCTCGCGAAGAGCAACGGTCGCCATCGTGGTGGGGAGCGAGTGCTGGTCGCCGGCGACCGCAGCCACCATCGCCGTTCCCCGGCGTCGGCCGCGAGGGTTCGGCGCCAACTCGCCGAGCGTTCGCTCGACGATCGCGGAAGCGCGATGTTCGACCCAGATGGTCAGGTCTCCGTCGTGCCATGCCTGCCCGATGCGCCGGAGCGGCGGAGCGAACACGAACTGGATCAACTCGACCAGACCGGTTCCATCGTCGACGAGTCGTCGGGCGATCTTGCGGGCAGCGGGTTCGTCGCCGTCGAGCAGGGCTTGGTGCATGCGTTCCGCCTGCCGGTCGATTCGGCCCCGGCTGGGTGCAACCGGCGACTTGGGTTCGGCGCGGCTCGTCTGGAGCTGCTCGACGTCGGAGCGGAGCACGACGTACTGCCGGTCGACCGTTCGTGCCGGGAGGCGGCCGTTCCTGACCCAGCGATAGGCGGTCTGGTAGTGAACGCCGAGCAGCTCCGCAGCTTGGTGGAGCTCGAGTTCGTGGCCTGGGCCTGACTCCATCCCGGGCAGCTTACCCGCCCAAATAAATGCGCGCTAAGCAATGATAAATAGGACTGAACCGGGCTAACTTGCAAGAAGTCGCAACGGAGCGACACCCCCCAACAAAGGAGCAATCCCATGGACCTGACGTTGAGCGAGAATCAGTTCAATCTCGTCTACAACTCGTTCTCATTCGTGATCGCCGCGATGGGTGCATCACTCATCTTCTTCCTGCTGGTGCGCCGACGCGTCGCCCCGAGGCACAGGATGGCGCTCACGTTGTCGACACTCGTCGTCGCGATCGCGCTCTACCACTATGTACGCATCTTCGACAGCTGGTCGGATGCGTTCAGCTTCGTCGGTGGCGAATACGTGCAGGACGGTCGGCCGTTCAACGAGGGCTATCGCTATGTCGACTGGCTGATCACGGTGCCGTTGCTGCTCGCTGAGCTCGTCGTCGTGCTCAAGCTGTCGAAGGGCAAGACCCGCAGCCTGTTGGTGCGCCTGACCATCGCCGCCACGGCGATGATCCTGCTCGGCTGGCCCGGCGAGCTCGCCGATCCGGATTCGAGTGCCCGCACCATCTGGGGCGTTGCCTCGACGATTCCGTTCCTCTACATCCTGTACGTGCTGTTCGTCGAGCTCGGCAAGTCGCTCGGGCGTCAGAGCGAGGGCGTTCGCAAGCTGGTCGACGGCCTGCGCTACATCATCCTCGCCACCTGGGGCGTCTACCCGCTGGCCTACATCGCCCCATCCGTCATCGATGACACCGCGACCGCCGAGGTCGCCCGACAGGTCGGGTACTCGATCGCCGACGTGCTGGCGAAGCCGATGTTCGGCCTGCTCGTGCTGGCCATCGCACTGGCGAAGTCCCGTGAGGACGGCTACGTGGAGCCGGGCGACGTCCAGCCCCACGTGCCGACGATTCCCGACGAGGCGAGCGAGTCGGCCCAGGCCTGATCCTCGACCCACTCCCGCACTTCCCGGCCCGGTGGCCCGACTCCTCACCCGGAGTCGGCCGCCGGCGTCGTGGCTTCCCCCCCCAAGAACGACCGCAGACTCATCCGCAAGGACCCGCCATGACCGTGCACTCCCCACTCCGCTCACCCTCGCCGCTCGATCGTCCGCCGAGCCGCTTCGCACACCGACCGTTCTACGCAGAGACGCTCACACTCCTCCGTGGTGTTCGCGACAACGACTTCACCACCCTGAACTGGCTCTGCGACGACGAGTTCGGCATCGTCGATGTCGACCCGGAAGGCGCCTCCAGAGTCGTTCGCAACCGGGTGGACTGGGAGCGCTGGCTTCACGAACGATTCGTGACGCTCGACGAACGGCACGCCAGTACCGACTTCGAGATCCTGAGCTACAAGGCGACCCGTGACGCAGATCTCGGTTACTCGGTCGTCGAGTTCCGACAGTTCGTGACCGGTGGCGAACACGTTGCGACCTTCGACTGCATCGCCACGATCATCTGGAAGAGAACCGATCGTGGCTGGCGTGAGGCTCGCAGACACGCAACGGTCATGTCGGCGGAGTTGTCCGCCGAGTTTCAGCTCTCGGCGCCGCCCGCCGCCTGACGTCAGTGCCGCTCGTCGCGTGGGTGCGTTCGCGGAGGGCAAGCCGGTCGACTTCCGGCTACTTCATGTCTGCGAGTTCGAGCGTGACCAGATCAGCCGTGAGCAGGTGTGGCTCGATGTGAACGCTCTTCGGTCCAGGCCGCCGATTCCTGAAGAGCGAGTCCTGCCCCACGCTCGAGGCCTGCAACTGATCAACCCCCCAAGGCTCAGGCCCGGGCGTCGGTGCGGACTGCGTGGCCCCGCTTGCGCAGGCCGGCGAGGACTGCGTCGAGGTGCTCAGGGCCCGACGTCTCGATCGTCAGCTCGACCTCGGACGCTCGGGAGTGAAGCGTGGGGTCGAGGCGCTGGTGGACGACTTCGATGATGTTGCCCCCGAGCTCGCCAACGGCGGTCGTGATCACGCCGAGTCCGCCGGGTCGGTCGTCGATCTGGACCTGGATTCGGGTCAGTCGGCCGGTTCGGGCGAGGCTCCGCAACGTGACCGAGGCGAGCTGGCGGAGGTCGATGTTGCCGCCGCTCAGCACGACGGCCACGCGCTTGCTGGCGTAGCGCTCGGGCCGCGCAAGCAATTCGGCGAGTGCGATCGCACCGGCGCCTTCGGCGACCGTCTTCTCGATCTCGAGATACAGGCCGATCGCCTCCTCGATCTTCGACTCGGGGACCACCTCGACCCGGTCGACGAGTTCGCGAATGATCGCCGTCGGTCGCGCGCCCGGCTTGGCGACAGCGATGCCCTCGGCGATGGTCGACCCGCCCGGTTCTGGGACGGGCTCACCGGAGCAGAGCAGATTGTGCAGGGCCGGGTATCGCTCACTCTGGACGCCGACCAGCTCGATCTCGGGCTGGAGGTGCCGGACAGCGACGGCCATGCCGGCCATGAGACCGCCGCCGCCGATCGGCACGATGACGGTGTCGAGATCGAGTGCGTCGGCGAGCAGTTCGAGTGCGACCGTGCCTTGGCCGGCGATGACCTCGGCGTCGTCGAATGGCGACAGCAGTTCGAAGCCACGCTCGGCAGCGACCTCGGCGGCGATGGCGGCCGACTCCTCGAAATCGCTGCCGCGCACGACCACCTCGGCGCCGAGCACACCGGTGCGTGACACCTTGAGTGCCGGTGTTCCGACCGGCATGACGATCACCGCCGGGATACCGAGGCGGGTGGCGTGGTACGAAACCCCCTGGGCGAAGTTGCCAGCTGATGCCGTGACGACGCCCTTGCAGTCGTCGTCGAGGAGCAGGAGGCGGTTGAGTGCGCCGCGCTCCTTGTATGAGGCGGTGAACTGGAGGTTCTCGAACTTGACGACGACTTCGGCGCCCGTGATCTCTGACAGCGTCCGCGCCCGCGCCGTCGGCGTGCGCTCGACGTGGTTCGCGACTCGTTCCGCGGCGGCCGCCACGTCGTCGAAGGTCACGCTCGTACCGGCTGTGGTGGACATCGGTGCAAACGCTAACCACAGCGGCTCGCGGCGGGAAGCGGAGTTCCAAAGCCGTCTGCTCCCCGAGCGGAGCTGTCGGTGAAGTGCTACAACCTCCTGGTCGGTCGAACTGGTCGAGGGAAGGAAGGCGATGACGCAGACCGAAGCCATTCGAGAACGACTCGGAGTCGGGAGGGAGCAGCGGCGGGTCGTCCCGCTCGAAGCGCACGCCGAACTCGTCATCGACGGTCGACCTGACCCGGTGAACGTCCTTCGGGAGCAGGACGAGTCGAGGCTGCAGCGGCTCGTCCCGATTCGCCACGCGCGAATGCAGGTGTCGGCCTTCACCTTCTACCGAGGTGGTGCGGCAATCATGGCTGGTGATCTCGCCCGCGGACCCACGACGGACCTGCGGCTGCAGCTGTGCGGCGACCCGCACCTGTCCAACTTCGGCATGTTCAAGGCGCCCGATCGGCGACTCCTGTTCGACCTGAACGACTTCGACGAGACCTCGCCGGGTCCGTTCGAGTGGGACCTCAAGCGGTTGGCGGCCAGCGTCACGATCGCCGGTCGGAACAACGAAGTCTCGGAGAAGCAGGCGAGGTCGGCGACCCGCGCCGCCGTGCGGGGGTACCGCGAGATGATCCAGGTGGCGCTCACCGCCAGCCCGCTCGACCTGCACTACGCCCGGATCGAAGTCGATCGCTTCCTCGAGGACGAGGACGAACCGCTGCACAAGCGGTCCCGCAAGGCGATCGCCAAGGCGACCCGCAAGGACAGCATGCGGGCGCTTCTCAAGCTGACCGAGGTCATCGACGGTCAGCGTCGAATCGTCGACCAGCCACCGCTGATCGAAGGCCTCCGTGGTCGCCTGCACGACGACCAGATGGAGGAGCTGCAGACCTTGTACTTCCGGTATCTGCAGTCACTCCCGCCGCACCGTGCGGCCGTGCTCGAGCGCTATCGCGTCCTCGATGTCGCCCTGAAGGTCGTGGGCGTGGGCAGCGTCGGTACGCGCTGTCTCATCGTGCTGCTCGAATCCGACCAGGGAGCGCCACTGTTCCTCCAGTTCAAGGAGGCCGTCGACTCGGTGCTCGAGCGGTACGCCGGGCCGAGTGGGTGGGAACACGCAGGTGAACGGGTCGTGCGCGGTCAGCGATCGATGCAGGCTGCCAGCGATGTGCTGTTGGGCTGGGCGTCGTACGAGGAGCGGGATCGGACCGTCGACTTCTACTTCCGCCAGCTCTGGGACGGCAAGGGGTCGGCTGAGGTCGATCAGATGGGGCCGAAGCGGCTCAAGCGGTATGCCGAGGTGTGTGGTCGCACGCTCGCCCTCGCGCACGCTCGTACCGGTGATGGGGTGGCGATCGCCGGCTACCTGGGCGACGACCGCACGATCGACGATGCGATCGCCGACTTCTCCGAGCGATATGCCGACCTCAATGAATCGGACCATCGAGCCCATGTGGCTTCTGGCCTGGGGTCGGCCGCGATCAGCGCGACATCGTGACAGCCCGGCTGGGCGCTTGAAGTTCCCGAGACGGCTTCCAGAAACTCGGTGGCAACGCCGTGACCGTCCCCATGGCCCGACCATACGTCGGATCCGCAGACAGAACATGGGGAGAATTCGGCAGGCGGGACGAGGACTCGCAGTACGGCGAATCATCATCAGATTGACGGCGGCGCTCGCCATCGCCTCGTCGATCGGCTTCGTGGCTGATGGGGTGGTGTCGGCGCGCCCCGACGTGTGCCCCGCCAACGACTCCGGCAAGATCGGCCCGCCCCACAACGCGCTGACCGAGCAGGTCTCAGCTCCGTCGGGCTTCGTGATCTCGGGCTACTGCGCCAGGGACGGGAAGCGTGCAGTCGAACGCCGGCACGCAAGCGCGCGTGTTCGATCCTCAGCAGCAGACGATCGCGCTCCGTTACTTCGACTCGACCGGGAAGCAACGCGAGATCCCGTACTACTCGTTGATCTACGCCGTCGCCCCCACGACGACGTCATCGACCACCACGACCACGACCACCGCGACCACGACCACCGCGACCACGACCACCGCAACGACGACCCCGCCCACTTCGGCGCTCGCGATCGTCTCGCCGCCCGACACGACAGGAACGCCCTCGCCGACCAACCCGTCCACGCCGACCGAGCCGCCCCAGGCGCTTGGCACTTCGTCGCCCGAGCCCGATCAGGCGTTGCCGTCCACCGGTTGGACGCAGTGACGTCGCCGTTGTTCGCAGTGTTGCTCGTCGCCGCCGGCGGCGTGACGATTCGTATCTCGCGGCGTGAGTAGCCCGAGTTCACCGACTGATCTCGCCGGCCCGGGTCAGGCCGATCGTGAGACGAGGCGTCGAGCGGCTTCGACCACGACGGTGAGCGATGCAGCCTCGACTGCGTGCGCGGCCTCCTCGTCGGGGATCTCCTCGTCGTTGCGGTTCACGAGCACGCCGGCCACGCAGCCAGCGCGGAGGCCCTGAGTTGCACACATCGTGAACAACGTGGCCGACTCCATCTCGTAGTTGAGTACGCCCAACGAGCGCCAGTGCTCGAAGCTGCCTTGGAGCTCGCGGGTGACCCGGCCCGACAAGGTGTCGTAGCGCTCCTGACCTGGATAGAAGGTGTCAGACGATGCCGTGATGCCCACGTTGGGTTCGTGGCCGAGCGCGCGGGCCGCGTCGACCAGTGCCGTCGTGCACTCGAAATCGGCGACCGCAGGGAACTCGAGTGGGGCGAAGTGGCGGCTGGCGCCGTCGAGTCGGACCGCTCCCGTCGACACGATGAGATCGCCGGGGGAGATTCCTGGCTGGATGGCTCCGGTGGTGCCGACGCGCAGGAATGTCCGCACGCCGAGCTGGGCGAGTTCTTCCACAGCGATCGATGTCGACGGGCCGCCGATCCCGGTGGAGCAGATCACCATCGGGGTGTCGTCGACCTGCCCGATCCAGGAGGTGAACTCACGCTCCGAGGCGAGCGGCCGTGCATCATCGAGCAGTCGGGCGATGCGCTCGACTCGAGCCGGATCGCCGGGGACGATTGCGAGCCGTGCTCCCTCAAGATCAGACGATTTGAGGCCGATGTGAAAGACGTCGCTCATCGGCGGCACGGTAGCGGTGATCGTTTGTTGGCGTCGCCGAGACGATTCGCTCAAATGGCGAGCATCGCGGCGTGAGCTCCGGACGATCATCGAAGAGTCGTCACGAGAAATTTCGCAACCAGGGAAGGTGGAGATGGCCGTCGTCGAGCAGGGTGCCCGCGCCAATCAGTTCCGAGCTGGTGTAGCGCCAGTCTCCTCAGGCGCGCCGCTCGGCGCCGTCGAAGTCGCGACGATCGTGTTGGTCGCCGAACCCGACCTCACGGTGACCTTCCGCGAGATGGAGCCGGCTCGGGACGGCCGCTGGCAGGTGCAGCCGGCGCCCAACGCTGCGACGGCGATGACGTTGCTCGGCAGTCTCCCGAACGTCGACGCGCTCGTGGTGCAGAGTGGTGTCGGAGGCTCGCTCGAGGAGATGCTCGAGCAGGCCCGTCGGCGATCGCCCCACACGGCTCGCATCGTGCTCGCCGACCCGGCCGACCGTGAGTTGGCGTTGCGGGTCGACGGACTGATCCATCAGCATCTGCCGCGCCCCGTCGATCTCGAACAGCTCGCGGAACTGATCGAACACATTCGCAGCGCATCGTCGGTGCACCTCCGAGATCCGATCAAGACCCTGGTTGGGCAGATCGATCGACTGCCGACACCACCGACGATGTTCCAGCGTCTGACCTCCATGCTGGACGACCCCGACTGGTCGATCGTTGCCCTGGCTCGAGAGATCAGCGAAGACGTCGGCCTCACCGGCGAGATGCTCAAGCTCGTCAACTCGTCGTTCTACGGGCTCTCGGAGCACGTCGCCTCGACGGAGCGGGCGATCGCCCTGCTCGGCATCGACATGACCCGCTTCGTCGTCCTCAGCAACGGGGTGTTCCAGCGGAGCGCCGGCTTCGAGACGTGGATCGACCTCGATCGTCTCGCCAACCGGTCTCAGCGGGTGGCACTCATGGCCCGGGTGCTCGCCCACCGAGACGGTCAGTCGCTCGACGCAGTCGCCAGCGCCTACCTCGTCGGCATCGTGTCGGAGATCGGCCTCCTGGTCATGGCGCGGCTTCCTGACATCCCGCCGAGTATCGCTGCGCCGGTGAACGTGTCGACGTACCTTGGTGCTGAGCGAGCGGTCTTCGGCGGTGACCGCTTCGAAGTCGGGGCTCACCTCCTGTCGACCTGGGGCTTCGATGAGGCGGTGATCGACGCGGTGCAACGTCAGTCATCAGGAGGTCCGATCGAAACCACGGGTCTCGACTGGTATCTCGCCGCCGCCCGTCACCTGGTGATCGATCTCAGCATGGACCCCGCCGAACTGGTCGTCGATCGGACGGTCGACGAGGTGGTTCAGCAAGCGCTGCGTGCGTTCGCAGCCAGCATGAATGACGACGTCGCTGTCTGACGCCCAGGACGCGGCGGAGCCGCCGTCGCTCGTTCGAAGCCGGTGCGCAGGGCTGCACCCTTGCACCGGTTGTCGCCGTGTTCGGCGATCTGGATGCGCGGATCGTCGACGCCTCGAGCGGCAGCGAGGGTGCCGTCGGACGAACCGTCGTCGACCACGATGACCTCCGCGACCTATGGGCTCACGAGGACACGCTCGAACAGGTCGGCGACGGTTCGTTCCTCGTTGAAGCAGGGAACGACCACCGACAGGCAGCGTCGGGGTTCGGGAGGTGGCGGGAGTATGGTCAGACGACCACGTTGACCATGCGGCCAGGCACCACGATGAGCTTCTTGGGTTCGCCGCCTGCGAGCGCTTCGACGACCTTCTCATCGGCCAGCGCGGCGGCCTCGATGGTGTCCTTCGAGGCGTCGGCGGCGACGTCGATGCGGCTGCGAACCTTGCCGTTGATCTGGATCGGCAGCTCGACGGTGTCGTCGACGAGCAGTGCCGGATCGGCCTCGGGAAACGGCACGTAGGTGATGGTGCCGCCCGTGTCGGCTGAACGGCCCAGCTTCACCCACAGCTCCTCGGCCAGGTGGGGGACGAGCGGTGCCAGCATGATCGCCATCGGCTCAGCGACCTCGCGAGGTGTGGCATCGAGCTTGGTGACGGCGTTGTTGAGTTCGATCAGCTTGGCGATGGCCGTGTTGAAGCGCAGTGCGTCCATCTCGGTGCGGACGACGTCGATGGTGCGATGGAGCAGCTTACGGGTGTCGTCGTCGGCGGGTGTGTCGACGACGGTGCACTCACCGGTCTCCTCGTCGACCATCGCCCGCCAGAGGCGTTGCAGGAAGCGATACATGCCGACGACGTCGCGCGTCTCCCACGGCCGCGAGGCGTCGAGCGGTCCCATCGCCATCTCGTGCAGGCGCAGGGTGTCGGCGCCGTAGGCCTCGTACATCTCGTCGGGCGACACGGCATTCTTCAGGCTCTTGCCCATCTTGCCGTACTCGCGGTTGACCGGTTCGTCGTCGAGGAAGTACCCGCCGTCACGCTCCTCGACCGAGAACGCGTCGACGTACACCCCGCGGGCGTCGGTGAATGCGTCGGCCATGATGTAGCCCTGGTTGAACAGGCGGGCGTACGGCTCGATCGAGCTGACGTGGCCCAGGTCGTACAGCACCTTGTGCCAGAAGCGTGAGTACAGCAGGTGCAGCACCGCGTGCTCGACACCACCGACGTACAGGTCGAGGCCGCCGGGATGGTCGGGGCGCACGTCGGTGCGCGGGCCCATCCAGTACGCCTCGTTCTCGGCATCGCAGAAACGATCGTCGTTGGTCGGGTCGATGTAGCGCAGCTGGTACCAGCACGAGCCGGCCCACTGTGGCATCACGTTGGAGTCGCGACGATAGGTCTTCGGGCCGTCGCCGAGGTCGAGCTCGACCGTGATCCAATCGCCGAGCCGGTCGAGCGGGCTCTCCGGATTGGAGTCGGCGTCGTCGGGGTCGAACGTGCGCGGTGCGAACTGGTCGGTGTCGGGCAGCTCGACCGGCAGCATGTCGTCGGGCACGGTGTGCGGGTTGCCCTCGTCGTCCCACACGACCGGGAAGGGCTCGCCCCAGTAGCGCTGGCGGCTGAACAGCCAGTCGCGAAGCTTGTAGTTGATGGTCGCTTCGCCGGCGCCCTGCTGTTCGAGCCACGTGTTCATGGCGTCGATGCCCTCGGCCTTGCTGGCGATGCCGTTCAGGTCGAGCGAGTCGTTGGCCGAGTTGACGTAGGGGGCGTCGCCGACGAAGGCGGTCGGCCAGGTCGCGGTGTCGAGGCTCGGGTCGATGCCGTGGCCCTCGTACCAGTCGGCCGGCGGCTGCTGGATGGCGGGGATGGGCAGGGCGAACTTCGATGCGAATTCGAAGTCGCGCTCGTCGCCACAGGGCACCGCCATGATGGCCCCGGTGCCGTAGCCCATGAGGACGTAGTCGGCGATCCACACCGGGATCTGTTCGCCGTTGACCGGGTTGGTGGCGTACGAGCCGGTGAACACGCCGGTCTTTTCGCGGTTCTCGTCCTGTCGGTCGACGTCCTTCTTCGACTCGGCCTCACGCCGGTAGGCGGCGACGGCGTCGGCTTGGTCGGCGGTGGTGAGGGTGTCGACGTAGCGGTGCTCGGGGGCGAGCACCATGAACGACGCGCCGAACAGCGTGTCGGGACGCGTGGTGAACACCGTGATGGGGCCGCCGGCGCTCGCGAAGTCGACGCGGGCGCCGTGGCTACGGCCGATCCAGTTGCGCTGCATCGTCTTGATCGCGTCGGTCCAATCGAGCAGATCGAGGTCGTCGATCAGCCGGTCGGAGTACGCGGTGATCCGCATCATCCACTGGCGCATGTCTCGTTTGAAGACGGGGAAGTTGCCGCGGTCGGAGCGGCCGTCGGCGGTGACCTCTTCGTTCGCCACGACCGTGCCGAGGCCAGGGCACCAGTTGACGGGTGCGTCCGACACGTAGGCCAGGCGGTGGCCGGCGAGTACCTGTTCGCGATCGGCGGGCGAGAGGTCGGTCCACGCCGTGCCGTCGGGCGTTGCGCGCTCGCCCGACTCGAACTGATCGATCAGTTCACTGATCGGCCGAGCGCGACCCAGAGTGCCCGTGGCGTTCGGTGCCTCGGGGTCGAACCACGAGTTGAAGATCTGGCTGAAGATCCACTGTGTCCATCGGTAGTAGGACGGATCGGTGGTCGAGATCGATCGCCGCGTGTCGTGGCTCAGCCCGAGGCGTCGGAGCTGGCGCCGCATGTTGGCGATGTTGGCGTTGGTGGTGACCGCCGGGTGGGTGCCAGTCTGGACCGCGTACTGCTCGGCGGGCAGGCCGAACGCGTCGAAGCCCAGCGTGTACAGCACGTTGTGGCCAGTCATCCGCTTGAAGCGGGAGTACACGTCGGTGCCGATGTAGCCGAGCGGATGACCGACGTGCAGACCCGCACCCGACGGGTACGGGAACATGTCCTGGACGAACAGCTTCTCGCCGCGCTGAGCGGCCAGGTCGGCGGCGGCGAGCGGGCCGGCAGGGTTGGGCGTCTCGAAGGTGCCGCTGTCGTCCCAGAGGTCTTGCCAACGGAGCTCGATGTCCTGGGCGAGCGCGGCGGAGTACCGGTGCGCGGGCTGATCGGAGCTGGACTCGGAGGCGGTGACGTCGGCGCTCATAGCGGCCGCAAGCCTACGACCCGAACCGTCGTGCGACCGCCTGCGTTACCGCTGGTGTCAGACACCAGCGGTAACGGTCACGGGAGCCAGGCATGCCAGGCGTCGAGGTCGTCGCCAGTCTTCGCGCTCAACTCGATCACCTCGGCGGTCGGGTTGACCTTGGCGAGGTTGTCTCGGAACACGCCGAGGTCGGCGTCGAGGTGCGGGGCCATGTCGATCTTGTTGATCACCACCAGGTCGGCAGCCCGGAACATGACCGGGGACTTGAGTGGTCTCTCCTCGTCCTCGGTGAGCGAGTAGACCATCGCCCGCTCTTGTTGGCCGGGGGCCCAACGCGTCGTCGACCTCCCGTTGGGCGAACAACTCCCCCCCCACAGAATCCGCGAACCGTTACAGCTGGTGTCAGACACCAGCTGTAACGCCTACTCCCTCCGGCCGGGGATGGCGAGGCGCTTCTCCCACCACTGGAGGAGCAGGCTCAACACCAGGGTGAGGGTGACGTAGATGACCGCGAGGATGAAGTACGACTCGCGGATCCGGAAGCTCGACCCGAGGTAGATGCGAGCCTGGTAGGTGATCTCGCCGACGGCGAGGATCGACACCAGCGAGGTGTCCTTCATCAGCGCGATGAAGTCGTTACCGAGCGCCGGGAGCGCATTGCGGAGCGCCTGTGGGAAGGTGACGAAGCGGAACACCTGGAACCGGCCGAGGCCGACCGCACGCCCGGCCTCGATCGTGCCCTTGTCGACCGACTGGATGCCCGCTCGGAACACCTCGGCGATGAACGCGGCGTAGAACATGCTGAGTGCAGCGCCGCCCCGAAGGGTCATCGAGATGTCACGCGTCTTGATGCCGAGCATGTCGGCGAGGTCGCGGGTGAACACGAAAGCGACCAGGAAGATCCAGACGATCATCGGCAACCCGCGGATGAACTCGATGTAGAGCTGGGCGATGGTGTTGATCACCCGGTTCCTCGACAGTCGTCCGAGACCGATCACGAGTCCGAGCGGCATCGCGACCAGGAACGAGCCGATGGTGAGGTAGAGGGTCAGTCTCAACCCGGGGATGATGTTCTCCCAGGCCTCGCTGTAGGCCTCGTTCGACACCACCTGGAATGCCATCCAGGCGATCACGCCGAGCATGATCACGAGCCACCACTCGAATCCCCGGACTCGGGTGACGCTCGACGTCGCCGGGGCGACGGTGTCGTGTGTGGTGCTGGTCATGAAGGTCTCCCTGAAACGTGCAGGGGTGCGCCAGCCGCAGCCGACGCACCCCTGGTCACGTGTGACTCACTCGATCGGCGAGACGCCGATCAGCCCTCGATGTCGTCGTAGGTGACGGTGAAGGCGTCGGTGAAGTACTTCTCGCCGAGTTCGTCGAGGAAGCCGCCGTCGCGCATCTGGTCGATGGCGTAGTCGACGGCCGGGATGATCTCGCTGTCGAGCGGGAAGATGAACCCGAGCGGGTCGGCCTGCAGCGGATCATCGACGAGCTTGACAGCGTCGGCGTTCTCGCCCACGTAGCCCTGACCGGCGGCATCGTCGATGATCACCGCGTCGACGTCGCCGTTGATCAGCGCCTGCACGGCGAGACCGAACTGATCGAACGCGCTCACGCGGCTGTCGCCACCGAGCAGCTCGACGGCGAGCTCGAAGTTGGTCGTGCCGACCTGGGTGCCGACGAGGGCGTCGCCCGAGATGATGTCGTCGGCGGTGGTGAAGCGTTCGTCGTCGAGGGCGACGATGAACTTCTGGTCGACGGTCATGTAGGCCTGCGAGTACGCAACGATCTCCTTGCGCTCGTCGGTGATCGAGATGCCGTCGGCGGCGGTGTCGAGCTCGCCCTGGGCGACCTGATCGATCACGTCGGGCCAACCGGCGACCACGAACTCTGCCTCGCAGTTGATGATGTTGCAGATCTCGCGCCAGGCGTCGTAGTCCCAACCCTCGCCCTCGGTTCCCCCGACCGGGACGTAGTTGAACGGCAGGTAGGCGTTCTCGACGCCGACCGTGACGGTCGCGCCCTCGAGGTCGAATGCGGCCTCGTCGTCGGCCGGGGCGTCGTCTTCTGCTGGTGCTTCTTCCTCGGCAGCGTCGTCGTCGCTGCCACAGGCTGCGGCGAGCAGACCGGTCGCGGCCACCACGGCAGCGGCTCGCAGGATGTTGCGGTTCTTGATCATTGATGTCTCCTCAAAGATGTTCACGACCCCCGGAGGGGGCGGGGAAAAGTTACCTCTCGACGCTGGCGCTCGCAGGCCGAAACATGATCGTCACGCTTGGGATTTGTGGAAGTGCTCGTGCCAATTGGGCGGGTCGGAACCCGGCGTTACCGCTCGTGTCTGACACCAGCGGTAACGTTTCGTGGGTGGCGCTGGAGATCATCTGCCCACGGTGCGAGACCGACGACGAGTTGCGAGGCGAGCCGCTCGACGACGGCACGATCCGGCTCACCTGCGAAAACTGCCGCATCATCTGGGATCGAGATCCTCGACCGAAGTGCCCGACCTGTGGCGGTGATGATCTGTACCACCGGCCTCAGGTCATCCTCGAGAAGTCGCGGGGCACCCAGATGTCGGTGCAGGGCATCCACGTCGAGTACGGCTGCTGGACGTGCGACCCACCAGAGGTCAGGGTTCGCGGCGGGCGAGATCGACATCTGCCCGAACGTCTCGACGGCAGCCAGTAGTCGAACGAGTCGCAACGGCGGGATGCCGGTCAGAACTGACGGAACCGGCGGGAGCTGGCCACGCCGGTTAGCGTTGCGCGAATGCTGGATTCAACGATCTCCCGGCTCGAGCGCGCTGCTGATTCCGGAACCGGCGTGCGCTTCGTCGGCAACTCGGTGATGCCCGACGGTGAACCGGTCTACGTGGGATGGAACCAGGTCCACGACGAGGCTCGAGCCATCGGTGCGGCGCTGCAAGCTCGAGGCCTCGTGCCCGGCGACCACGTCGCCGTGCTGGGCCCGACCAGCCGAGAGCTGATCACGATCGTTCGCGGATGCTGGATGGCCGGCCTCGCCTCGATGGTGCTGCCGCTCCCGATGCGCATGGGCTCGCTCGATGCGTTCATCGAGTCGACCCGAGCTCGCATTCGTCACGGCGACGCCAAGCTCGTCTTGATCGACCCGCTCCTGGCCGACTTCTACGAGGCCGCCGAGGGCGACCCGCCGATCGTGCCGATGCCCGAGATGATGCCCGGTGCCGCCAACGTGCCGTCGGGTGATGCGCTCGAGCTCCCCCCGCACGACCCCGAGCGCCTCGTGATCCTCCAGTACTCGTCGGGGTCCACCGGCGAACCGAAGGGCGTCATGATCCCCGACCGGGTGCTGTCGGCCAACATCGACGCCGCCTGCGAAGCCGCCGAGCTCGATGATGAGGTGATGGTGTCGTGGTTGCCGCTCTATCACGACATGGGCCTCGTCGGCTTCCTCTCGATTCCGATGACCAAAGGCGTCGAGCTCGTCCAGGCAGCGCCGCAGGACTTCCTCGGACACCCCGGCAACTGGATGCGCTGGATCTCCGACTACCGGGGCACTGCGACCGCTGGCCCCAACTTCTCGTGGGTGTTGGCCACCCGCGCTCTCAAGCGGATGAACGACATCGACCTGTCGAGCCTCACCGTCGCGTTGTCGGGAGCCGAACCGGTCGATCCCAAGGCCGTCGACGCCTTCGTGCAGGAGGCCGGTCGGTTCGGCTTCCAGCCCGGCGGCATCTTCCCGGCGTTCGGCATGGCCGAGGTCGCCATCGCCGGATCGTTCCCGAAGCGTCACGCTGGCCTGCAGGTCGACATCGTCGACCGTCAGGTGCTCGAAACCCAGCGCGTCGCCAAGCCGGTCGAGGTCGACGACGTCGACGATCTCCCGATCTCCGTGCGTGCACTTCCCAAGCTCGGGTCGCCGGTGCCGGGGCTCGAGATGAAGGTCATCGACATCGACACCCGCGACGAAGTGCCCGAGCGCCACGTGGGTGAGCTGCTCATCCGCGGGACCTCGGTGACTCCCGGCTACTACAAGCGTCCCGACGCCACCGCCGCGTTGTTCGACGACGAGTGGCTCTGCACCGGCGACCTCGCCTACGTGCTCGACGGCCAGCTCATCCTGTGCGGTCGCATCAAAGACGTCATCATCGTCGGCGGCCGCAACGTGTTCCCCGAAGACATCGAGCGCGCCGTCGGCCCTCTCGACGGGGTGCGCGCCGGCAACGTCATCGCCTTCGGCATGGAGGGGTACAAGGGCAAGGAGTCGGTCGTGGTCGTCGCCGAGGTGCGTCCCACCGACACCTCCGGCGACCTCGACGCCATCCGGGGCCACATCCACGAGCGGACGCTCGAGGTGTGTGGTCTGCCGCCACGAGACGTCATGCTCGTCACTCCGGGCACCCTGCCGAAGACCAGCAGCGGCAAGCTGCAGCGCTCGAAGTGCCGCGAGGAGTACCTCGCCGAGGAGCTGTCACTGGCCGATTGACCGGGGCGCTGTCCCTCGCCTGAGTGTTCCCGCTGCGCCGTGGGCCGGGTGATACGCCGCGTCGGCCGAGCGGCGGATCAACACGCGTGCCGTGGTCACGAACATCAATCCGCCGAACGTGGCGAGCACGATTGCCGGGTCGTCGATGACGTCGGCGGGGTGCACGGTTCGCACCATCGGGAGCATCGCTGCGGCGAGGGCCACCGAGCCGACGTTGACCCACTGGAGCAGCCCCGGCTCGCAGCCAGCCGAAGCCGATGAACAGCTCGATCAGGAGGATCGACGCAGCCAGCCGAAGCCGGCCGGCGACGAGGCCGCGGATGCCGCTGGTCGTGTCGTCGGGCCTCGGCTGAGGCGGCGAGGCGGGGTGGCACGGCGGACGGGGGAGTGTGGCGGTCACGATCGCCGAGCCTGCGGCGCGACCAACAATGGCGGTCGAGCACTGTCACAAGATCCCGACAGGCCGACAGCCACCTATGATCGCGCCGGTGTCCGACGGATGGAGCCGGCGACAGGAGCGAACGCGGCAATCGGTGTTCGAGGCCGTCCGCACGCTGATCGCCGAGGGTGGTATCGAGGCGCTCACGATGCGACGGCTCGCCGAGCGGGCCGATGTCGCTGTCGCCACGCTCTACAACCAGTTCGGTGATCGACAGGGCTTGCTCGTGTCGTTCGTCGATGCGGGGCTCGACGAGCTCGAGGAACGCATCGACGCCCTGCCGTCGGCGGCGCCGATCGATGTGACCCGCCAGTTGTTCACCGCACTCGACGACGAGATCACCGATCGACCGCTGGTGTGGCGACCGATCTTCGCGATGCTCAACTCCAGTCCTGCGGCTCACGGAATGGGCGACGTCGGGGATCGAGTCGTGGCGATCATTCGAGCCGACCTCGACAAGGCGGCCGCGAGCGACCTGTTCGTGGGCGACGTCGACACCGATCAGCTCGCTCGCCACATCCTCAACTCCCGCATGAGTCGTCTCGAACGCTGGGCGCTCGGGATCATCGACTGGGATCTGTACGTGCAGTCGTCACAGATCGGCCTCGAGCTGATCGTGGCGTCGGTGCTCGTCGACCCGCACCGAGCCGAGGCACTCGCTCGCTCGGGCCTCGTCGATTGAAAGCCTTTTCATACGAATTGTTGCTCTCGGAGTTCACCTGCGCGCGCCCCGCGTTCATACGTGAGACTCTTGCGAGATGGAGCGGCCGGGCAAGCCGGGTGTTTGTGCTGCCTCCCACGCCTGGTTATGGTCGAAACGCCGGGGCCCCGACCCCGCGTGTGAACCTAAACCAGGGGAGAGAACCACATGGTCAATTGGAAGCGACTCGATTGGGTGCGTCGTCAGACGAAGAGCCCGATCCAAGTCGATGTCATCGATTCGTTCGTCGCCGGCAAGATCCGTCGCCGCGACTTCCTACGCCGAGGCACCATCGTGGGCCTGTCGGTCCCGATGATGGGTGCGGTCATCGCGGCCTGCGGCTCCGACAGCGACGACGCTGATGCGCCCGCCGAGGAGCCCGCCGCCGAGCCCGCCGAGAGCGGCGACGGCGCAACAGACGCTCCTGCCGCCACGGGCGGCGAGGTCATCGTCGGTATCCAGCAGGGCGATGCGAACTCCGGGCTCGACCCGGTCAACATGCTCGACCTCGGCACCTACGCGGTCCTGTCGCAGGCGTTCGAGTACCTCGTCGGCCTCGGCGCCGACGGCAACATCGCCAACACGGGTCTGGCGACCGATTGGGCGCCCAACGACGACGGTTCGTCGTGGACCTTCAACCTGCGTGAGGGCGCCGAGTGGTCGGGCGGGGAGGGTCTGTTCACCGCTGCCGACGCCGCCGCCACGATCGAGCGGATGGTCGAGGTCGGTGCTGGCCTGGCCGGCGTCGTCGAAGCGGGCGGCGCCGTGGCTGTCGACGACACGACCCTCCGGGTCGACCTGCCGTCGCCGAACGGCAACCTGCCGGTGCTCCTGTCGCTGTTCAACCCGCAGTCGCTCGTCACCCCGGCCGACTACACCAGCGGCACCAAGCTCGACGAGCGTGCGACAGGTACCGGTGCCTGGATCCTCGATTCGTTCGACCCGTCGGCGTTCCGAGCGACCTTCACGCCCAACCCCAACTGGTGGGGCGGCTCGGTCAACCTCGATTCGGTGGTCATGCAGGGCTTCGAGTCGGGCGGCACCAAGGTCGCGGCCATGGCCGCCGGTGAGATCGACGTCATTCAAGACTTCTCGGTCGCCGATGGCGCCAACCTGCTCGAGGACCCGAACATCACGGTGCTGCGTCCGCCGGCTGCGAACCACCGACAGCTGTGGTTCAACACCCAGCTGCCCGAAGGTGGCCCGTTCACCGATGCTCGAGTGCGTCAGGCCGTCTGTTACGCCATCGACCGCCAGTCGATCGTCGACACCATCTACGAGGGCGAGGGCGTCATCGCCAACGACCACCCGGTGTTCGAGACCCTGCCGTTCTTCGACGACACTCAGGAACAGCGTCCGTTCGACCCGGAGATGGCTCGTCAGCTGCTCTCCGACGCTGGCTACCCCGACGGCCTCGACGATGTGCTCCAGGTGGGCGACATCGGTGAGGTGCCGCAGCTCGCAGCGATCGTGCAGCGCAACCTGGCGGCGATCGGGATCAACGTCGACGTCAGCGTCACGCCGAACTCCGACTTCTACGGCGAGTTCTGGTGCACCGGTGCCAGCTACGGCACCCAGCCTGAAACGTCGGGTCCGGGCCGCCCCTGTGGCGCATCGGCACCCATCGGCATCGTCGACTACGGCCACCGCCCGACGCCCGACATCTACTTCGGTCGTGCGCTCGCCACCGATGGCGACTGGAACTCCTCGAACTATGCGTCGGCCGACTTCGACCGCCTGTTCGGCGACTACCAGGCTGCCGTCGACGTCGATGGCCAGAAGGCTGCGATCGGCGAGATCCAGCGTTTGCTCCATGAGGACGCGCCGGCGTGCTACCACAGCTTCTACAACTACATCTCGGGTCACTCCACTTCGGTGAGTGGTGTGCAGACCACGGCGCTGGGCCACGTCCAGCTCCAGAACGCCTCCAAGGCCTGATCCGAACGGCCTGATCCGTACCGTCGGCCGACCGGTCGACACTCGCGGGTGCCGAGGGTTCTCCGGAGCTCTCGGCACCCGCTGACTCGCCACCTCGAGGGGAAGTGAGACGTGGCACGATTCATCCTCCGGCGCCTGGGGTTGGCGCTGATCACACTGTTGATCATCTTGGTGATCATCACCCTGATCCCGAACATCGCCCCGGGTGACCCCGCTCGAAAGATCGCTGGCGGCACGGCATCGCCTGAGCGCTTGATCGAAGTGACCGAATCGCTCGGTCTCCGTGATTCGATCGCAACCCAGCTCGCCAATCTGGCCAAGTCCGTCTTCACCCTCGACTTCGGCGAATCGTTCTCGGTGGCCGCTGGCGAGCCGGTGATGAGTCTGGTGTGGACCGCGCTCGGCAACTCCGCCAAGCTCGTGTTCCTCTCGCTGGTCGTCATGGTGCCGATCTCGGTGCTCGGCGGGCTCCTCGCGGCCTACAAGAAAGACACGTGGGTCGATCGCACGATCGTCAACACGGGCTTGGCATTCTCCGCGATCCCTGACTTCGTCGCCGGCGTGTTCCTGCTCGCCTTCGTGGCGATCCCCTTCGAGTTCTTCAAGGTGCAGGCGGCCGCACCGCCGGGGTCGAGCATCCTGGTGCAAGCGCAGCACCTCCTCCTGCCGGTGATCGCGGTGTTGCTGGTGTACTTCGGGTACATCGCTCGCGTCACCCGAGCGGGCACCATCACGGCGCTCGATTCCGACTACGCCCGCACTGCGTTCATGCGTGGCCTCTCCACTCGTGACGTGTTCCGCAAGCACATCGCCCGGAACGCGCTGCAGCCGACGATCGCCGTGCTCGGTACCCAGCTCGGTTACCTCTTCGGCGGCATGGTGGCGCTCGAGATCGTGTTCCAGTACCAAGGCATCGGCAGCCTGATCATCCGGGCCGTCGATCGCGCTGACTATCCGGTGCTGCGGGCCGGGGTGCTCGCCGTCGCCGTCATCTACATGATCGCCACGCTGGTGGCCGACCTGATCATCGCCTGGATGAACCCGAGAGCCCGCGAAGCGTTGGGGGAGGCGTCATGACCGCCATCGACGACACCGCCGGCGCAGCGACTCCCGAGCCGGCCCCGGGCATCGATGAGGAAACGACGCAGTCAGCGACCCTCAAGCAGGTTCGCAAGGAACAGCGTCGGGTCCTGTTCCGCAGCCCGGGCTTCATCGTCGGCGTCTTGATCGTCGGCTTCTGGGTGCTGGCGGCGGTGTGGCCGTCGCTGCTCAGCTCGATCGGGCCCGACACCTTCTACGTCTCCGACGAAGGCGCACGAGTGAGCCCCAACGGTGACGCCTGGTTCGGCACCGACTCGACCGGTGCCGACGTGTACGCCCGGGTCATCTACGGCGCACGGCCGATCCTCATCGTGGCCCCGATCGCCACCGGTCTGGCGATCATCGTCGGGACCCTGCTCGGGCTGATCATGGGCTACTACCGAGGCTGGGTCGATGAGGTCTTCAGCCGCATCGTCGAGGCGATCCTGTCGATCCCGGTGATCCTCATGGGCATCCTGATCGTGTTCACGTTCGGCCAGAGCCGGCCGGTCATCATCGGCACCATCGCCGTGCTGTTCGTGCCGCCGATCGCCAGGACGATCCGCTCCGCAGCCATCTCCGAGGCGCAACTCGACTACGTCACCTCCGCCAAGATGCGTGGCGAATCGGGCTTGTTCATCGTGTCCCGCGAGATCCTCCCGAACGTGACCGGGCTGGTCACGGTCGAACTCACCGTCCGTCTCGGCTACGCCGTGTTCACCTACGCCACCCTCGCCTTCCTTGGGTTGGTCGGCGGCAACATCACCGACGCCGACTGGGGCGTCGACGTGTCGCAGAACTATGAGTTCATCGTGCGTGATGTGTGGTGGCCCTCGATCTTCCCCGCCGCCGCCATCGCCACGCTGGTGATCGGCGCCAATCTCATCGCCGACTCGATCGACAAGGCACTCAAGTCATGAGCATCGACGAATCAATCAGCCCCGAGGCCGTGTCCGACCCCGAGACCGCAGCGCTCGCGGTCGACGATTTGCACCTGTCGTACATCGTGCGCGGGACGCCGCGCGAGGTGTTGCGCGGTGTGTCGTTCGAGGTGCGGCCCGGCGAGGCCTACGGTCTCGTGGGCGAATCGGGGTGCGGCAAGTCGACCACCGCGTACGCAGCACTTCGGTATCTGCCGTCGAATGGTCGGATCGACTCCGGCCACGTCACGTCGTCTGGCCAGGAACTCACCGCCATGTCGGCGCGCGAACTCCGCGAGTTCCGGGCCAACAAGGCCTCGATGGTGTTCCAAGACCCGGTGCAGGCCGTCAACCCGGTGTTGAAGATCGGGCGCCAGGTCGCCGAGTCGTTCGAGGTGATGGGCCAGTCGAAGGACGAGGCCCGCGCGTCGGCGCTGACGGCGCTCGAACGGGTCCACATCGCCTCGCCCGAGAGCGTGATGGAGCGGTACCCGCATCAGCTGTCTGGCGGCATGCTCCAACGCGTGGTCATCGCGATGGCGCTCGCCTGCGACCCCACGCTGCTCGTGCTCGACGAGCCCACCACCGGCCTCGACGCCACCGTCGAAGCCGAGGTGCTCGACCTGGTTCGTGAGCTCCGCTCCGAACTCAACTCTGCGATCCTCCTCATCGCCCACAACCTCGGTGTCATCCGCACCATGTGCGACCGGGTCGGGGTGATGTACGCGGGTCGTGTGGTCGAGGAGGGCACCGTCGACGAGGTGTTCGACAACCCGAGCCACCCGTACACGGTCGGCCTCCTCAACTCGATTCCCCGACACGGCCTGCGCAAAGACGAGCGGGAGCTGTTCGCGATCCCGGGCAACCTTCCCCAGATCGGTGAGTCGCTGCCCACCTGCGTGTACGTCGATCGGTGCCCGATCGCCACCGACGTCTGCCGCACCGAGGTGCCGCCGATCGTCGATCGAGGCGATCAGCACTGGACCCGCTGCCATCACCCCGACCGAATCGCCGACGTTCCCGAGCCCAACGAGATCAGCACTCCCGTGCAGCTCGGGACCGAAGAGGTGATCGGTGTGCACGGGGTGTCGAAGACGTTCCGCCAGCGTGGCCACGAGGTGCCGGCGCTCGTGAGCGTCGACCTGGGCTTCGCCGAGGGCGAGACGCTCGGACTCGTCGGCGAGTCGGGGTCGGGCAAGTCGACGCTCGCCAAGACCATGCTGGGTGTGCACGAGCCCGACGAGGGCGGCGCCATCACCTTGCGCGGCCGCAAGATGAAGGGCAAGGCGACCGAGCGCATCGAGGAATCGATCCGCTCGATCCAGATGGTCTTCCAGAATCCCGACTCGGCACTCAACCGGGCTTGGACGGTGCGACGGATCCTCGTCCGCACCATCACGAAGCTCACCGGCGTGAAGGGTGCCGAAGCCGAGCGGCGCGCCGTCGAGGTCGCCACGGCCATGCGGCTGTCTGAGCGTCACCTCGACATGCGCCCGCGCCAGTTGTCGGGTGGTCTGAAGCAGCGTGTGGCGATCGCCCGCGCCTTCGCCGGCGACCCGAACGTGGTGGTCTGCGACGAGCCGACCTCGGCGCTCGATGTGTCGGTCCAGGCGGCGATCCTGAATCTGCTCGCCAACCTGCAGCGTGACGATCGCACCAGTTACCTCTTCATCAGCCACGACATCGGCGTGGTGCGTTACCTCGCCGACCGCATCGCAGTGATGTACGTCGGACGCATCATGGAGTTGGGGTCGACCGAAGCGATCTTCGAGGGGCCGAACCATCCGTACACCGAGGCCCTGCTGTCGGCCGTGCCGTCGATCGACGGTGCCGCCGAGAACCGGATCCCGCTCACCGGTGAGATTCCGTCACCCGCTGATCCGCCGTCGGGCTGCGTGTTCCACACGCGCTGCCACCGCTTCGTCGAGGGGTTGTGCGACGTGACCGAACCCGAGATGCAAGAGCTGTCGGCCGGTCACTCGATCAAGTGCCACCTCACCGCCGAACAGCTGTCGGTGCCGGTGTCGATCTCGACGGTTTCGACCTGATCGCCCGACGTTTCTGGCCCGAGTGTCAGACACCCTCGCCGGACAGCAGCCACTCGACGCCTTCGGGGGTGTCTCTCACTTCGATACCGGCGGCGGTGAGGCCGTCGCGGACGGCGTCGGACACGGCGTAGGCCTTCTCTTCGCGCGCCACCCGGCGGGCGTCGAGGGCGGCTTGGACCACGGGGCCGAGCACGTCGCGTTCGTCGCGCAGCCCGTTGGTGGCGGCGTCGCCGAGTTTGACGATCATCGAGCGCAGCGCGCGTTTCGCCTGGTCCATCTCGTCGGACTGCAGCGTGTCGGCCGACCACTCGTCGATCGTGCCGAGGAGGGTGAGGACGGCGCCGACGGCCCCCGCAGCGTCACGTCCTTCGACGGCTCGAGCGAACTCGGCCTCGAGCTCCTTCGTGCGAGCGGCCAGCGACAGATCGCTGTCGGCCGCCGGTGCATCGGCGACTGAACTCGCTGTGGGGGGAGCAGCCGTTGCGGCGGTGGGCGCAGCACTGGTGAGTCCACCAGATCGCAAGGTGTCGAGTCCCACGGTGTGGCCGGTCTCGATCCGCATCGAGTCGCCGTTGCGGCGGAGCGTGAGCCCGCCCTTGCCCACGACCTCGGCCGAGTCGGCGTCGAGGTCGATGATGATGCCGGTGTGCTCGTCGATACCGAGCACGAATGCGTCGTCCGGCAGGTCGGGCTCGAGCATGGCGAGCCGCCGCTCGCCGAGGTAGCAGAACCGGGTGTCGTGGTTACCGCCCTCGGCGTTGTCGTAGTGAGGGATGACCGCAGCATTGACGCCGATCTCGGCGAGCAGGTCGAGCCCCGGCTCCCACCACGGGTCCATCCCGACCTTGTAGATCTCGTACACCGGCACCGTGGCGACGCCGAGCGTGAGCGCGGCGGCCGATGAGAACACCAGGGCGCCACCCGGGCCAGCGGGTCGCAGCTTCTCGCGCAAGACGTCGGGGAGATCGCTGCGCCGCCACTGCTCGAGGGCAAACGTCGGGCTGCCCGGGCCGGCGAAGACCCACGAGGCATCACGTACTCGGCTGATCGCCGACTCGATCGCAGCGATGTCGCCGGTGTCGGTTCGGGTGAGACCGGCGACGGCCACCTCGCGGCTCACCGAGTCGGAGAAGTACTTGATCGTCTGCTGGGCGAGAATGGGTGCGTTCTCTTGGAAGCCGAACGGGGTGTCGAGCATCACCGCAGGAACTGCGGTGCCGGTGCCGGCGATGCGCTCGAACACCTGGCGGTGCGGCGCCTTCATGGTCGGTGCGGTCTCGCCCGACCCCATGATGACGAGGAGTCGGGGGAGGTCGGCGAGCGGGGTGGAGGTGGTCGTCGTCATGTCGTGATGCAGTGTGCCGTCAGCGGTCGTAGAAGGAGGGGTCGGTCACCGTCTGTTCGAGGAGGTCGGCAACGGGGTCGGGGTGTTGGGCGTGGACGTCGTGATGGGCGGGGCGGAACCACTCGGCACGGCCCCGGGGGAGTGCCTCGACAGCGGCGTCGACAGCGGTCTGCTTCGTCGACGACCAGCCGGCTCCGCCACCGGCGTGGGAGTTGTCGGCGGCGATCAGCAGGGCCGGTACCCGCAGGTCGGCGAATCGGCTCGCCGGACGGTGTTCCCACAGACCGCGCAACACCGTGAGGTGGCGTTCGAAGGTCAACCACGGGGCGATGGTGCCGTCGTCGCGGACCTCGAAGTTGGCCATCGTGCCGGCGCGGCCTTCGGGTGGCCAGTCAGCGGCCGACCGGTCGATCCATTCCTGCATCTGGGCAGCGGGCGTGCCGGCCAGCCTGGGTGGAGCGAGCGCCTCGGCGCAGTCGTCCCAGCTCGGGAACTGGCTCTGCAGGTCGATGAAGCCGCCATCGACGCACACGACTTGCTCGACGACGCCAGGGTGCCGGTGGCCGAGTTCGAGGACGACGTTGCCACCCCACGACTGACCACCGACCGACGGCGCACGGTCGAAGCCGAGTGCGTCGACCAGCAGGGCGAGATCGTCGGCGCAGGTGGGCACGTCGTAGGGGCCGTCCGGCTTCGACGAACGGCCATGACCACGTTGGTCGACGGTGGCGACCCGGTGGCCGCGCTCGGCCAGTCGGCGTGCCACGCCATCCCACAGCCGGGCGTTCGAAGCGAGCCCGTGGGTGAGGATCCACGCCGACGACTCAGCGGTCGACGACACCTCGGGCTCCCAGTGCAGCACGTGTAGCTCGACACCCGAGTCGAGCGCGATGTGGTCGTGGGTGGGTTCGATCACGACGTGACCTCCTCGTTCGCGATTCGATCGAGCAGTTCGAGCAGTTCGATCGCCGACCCGGCCGGGCGGGGCCATGGCTCGATGCCGCGCACCGCACGCCCGAACGCCTCGACCATGAGCCGGTACGGATCGCCACCCTCACCTGCCACGGTCCGATCGTCGCCGTTGCCGATGTGATGGTCGCGCGCGTCGACGCCGCCCGTGAACGCCTCGGATGCGACCGTGATGGTGCCCTTCGTGCCGGCAGCTGAGAGCCGTTGTTCCTCGTCGTCGACGAAGGAACACACGACGTGGGCGCGCTGACCGTCGGGCCAGACAACGGTGGCGTCGGTGCGGGCATCGACCGGTACACCGGGAGCCGCCCGCTCGTCGTTCTCTCGGTCGTGGACGACGATCCGTTCGGCGCCTGCACCCCACAGGGTGACGGGAAGACCGAGGGTGTAGATGCCGACGTCGAGCAGAGCGCCGCCGCCCTGCTGAGCATCCCACCGGTAGTTGTCGCTCGCCTCGGGACCGATCGTGAAGGTGAATCGGGCGTCGACTCGATCGACGTCGCCGATCGAGTCTGCGGCGATGTCGGCGAGCACGCGTTGCCAGCGAGGGCCGAAGGGCGTCATCCAGGCCTCGGCGAGGATGACGCCGCGCTCACCGCAGGCGTCGGCCATGCGCCTCGCGGCGTGCGCTTTGGGGGCGAGGGGCTTCTCGCAGAGCACGTGCTTGCCAGCGAGCGCAGCCTTGATGGTCCACTCCTCGTGGAGCCCGTTCGGCAGCGGGAGATACACCGCGTCGACGCCGGGGTGGGCGAGGACGTCGTCGTAGTCGTCGACCTCGACGTGGGCCCACTCGCCGTCGATCGAGCCCGACCGAGAGGAGATCGCCGCGAGGTGCACGCCATCGGCCGCATCGATGGCAGGGAGCACCGCCTGGCGGGCGATGAACGCCGCACCGCCGAGCACGCCGATGCCAACGCTGCCGTTGCTGTCGGCGCGTTCGTCGGCGGTCGGGGACTGGGGGCTCATGCGGGTGGTGACCGACGGGTCAGGGCAGCTCGATCAGTGCGCCACCCTCGGCGCCGGAACGATGCGCAGCCTCGAGGACCGACACGACCTCGCGCGACTGCTCGGGGCGCACGGCGAGTGCTTCGCCCAGCAGCAGGTGGTCGGCCAGGTTGCGGTGGAATCCCCAGCCCGGATGCGGCGCCGGAGACACGCGTGACTCGATGAGGCCATGGTCGCCGTCGTAGCGGACGAGGGTGAGGTCGACGGGTCGTTCGGCGTGGTGCGACACCGCCGCCTGGAAGCCGCGGCCGGGTACGACCGCATCTTGGCGAACGGGGTCGTAGTGGCCCTCGAGCGTGCCGGCAGTGCCCTCGATGTGGAACTTGGGGCGGCGGATGGCGCAGATGTCGCTCTGGCGGAACGTGGCTTCGCGTCCGTCGGCCCACTGCATCCAGACCGACAGCTGATCGACGTTGGTCGTGTCGTGCCAGACGCGGGTGTGGGCCGAACACAAGACCTTCGACGGAGCCGAGCCGTACGCCTGGATGATCCAGTCGATGTGGTGCGAACCCCAGTCGTAGACCGCGCCGCCCGACACCGACTCCTCGGAGTGCCAGGCCCGACACGGGTGCTCGAAGCCGCCGACGAAGGTCTCGATGTTGAACACGTCGCCGAGATCGCCGCGGCCGATGAGGCGGCGGATGGCGAGCCAGTCTGTGTCCCATCGGCGGCTCTGGTGCACGGTGATGGTGCGATCGACCTCACGGGCGGTCGCGATGAGGCTGTCGGCATCGGCGACGGTGAGACACATCGGCTTCTCGACGACGACGTGTTTGCCCGCTCGGAGGAGCTGCAGTGCGATCTCGGCGTGGAGCACCGGTGGTGTGGCGATGATCGCCACGTCGACGCCGTCGTCGGCGGCGAGCGAGTCGGCCGAGTCGTGGGGCCGGAGATCGGGGAAGTCGTCGCGGGCTGCGTCGAGGCGGGCCGACACCGAGTCGGCGGCGGCCACGAGCGCCAGGCCGTCGGTCTCGGTGGTGGCGAGGCCGTGGAGGTAGCCCATGCCACCGAAGGGGCCGTAGCCGACGACTGCGACGCCGAGCGTGGCGGCGGGAACCATGAAACCTGGGCGGAGCAGGCGGTGCACGTAGTGGCCGAGCGTGGCGTGCTCGACGAGCGCGACCGGATCGGCGACGCCGACGGCGAGCACCACGCCATTGCCGAGGCGACGCAAGGTCATGGTCGGGCGGTGATCGAACCGCACGCTGGTGGTGGCCGCGACCTCGAGATCGTCAGCGCGGATCTCGAGTGTGCGAAGTCCCGACGTGACCGGCACCTCACCCTCGAGGCGCACCGCCTCGGGCCGGTCGGCGAGCGTGATGAACCACTCGGTTCGAGGCAGCACGTCGGCGACGACGGCGCCACACAGCTCGGCGGCGTTGTCGTCACCGGGCTCGGGAACCACGAGCACGGCGCCGCCTACCTCGGCGTGGCGACGAAGCGCGGCGACGTCGTCGGAGGTGAGGTGACCGAGCGCGACGCGTACGCCGACACCGAGGTCGGTGCCCGCTCCGATCGAGGTGGTCGAGAGGACGTGTTCGAGATCGGCGATGTCGGTCATGGGAATACCATTTCGTCAGATGAAAAAGAGGCGTTGAGCTGGTGTTTTGTTGCCCCACTGACCACCGTAGTGGCCGCGCTGGACGTCGATGGGATGGAGGCAGAAACGCCTGCCGATGCAGCGGGGCCTCATGCGCGATCATCGGGTCATGTCGCATCGCTTCGATCAGCTCGACGTCTTCGCCTCGGCGCCGTTCTCCGGCAATCCGCTGGCCGTGGTCCACGACGCCGCCGCCCTGTCGACCGACGACATGCTTCGACTCACCGACTGGTTCGACTTGTCGGAGACGACGTTCCTCCTCCCGCCCGATCAGCCTGGCGCCGACTACCGAGTCCGGATCTTCACGCCCGGTCGGGAGCTGCCGTTCGCCGGGCACCCGACGCTCGGCACCGCCGCCGCGTGGTTGACGGTGGGCGGTGTGCCCGCAGACTCCGACGTCGTCGTGCAACAGTGCGGTGCCGGCCTCGTGCCGATCCGGCGCTCGGGCGACCGCCTGGCCTTCGCCGCGCCGCCGTTGACTCGATTCGGCCCCGTCGACGACGAACTGCTCGACGAACGCCTCCAACAGCTCGGCCTCACCCGATCGGACGTCGTCGCGTCGTCGTGGATCGACAACGGTCCCGGGTGGATGGGGATCCTGCTCGAGTCGGCTGAGGCCGCGCTGGCGGTCGAGCTCCCTGGTGGATGCCTCCCGGGGTTCGACGTCGGCCTCGTCGGGTCCCACCCCGCAGGGAGCGAGTGTGCGATCGAGGTGCGGGGCCTGTTCCCCGACCCCAACGGTCAGGTCCGCGAGGATCCGGTGACCGGGAGCCTCAACGCGTCGGTGGCGCAGTGGCTCATCGGCGAAGGCCGGCTCTCCGAGTCATACGTCGCTGCACAGGGCACGGCGCTCGGGCGTGCCGGGCGGGTTCACGTCGATCAGGTCGGCGACGACATCTGGGTCGGCGGTGTGGTCCACGAGCGAATCACTGGCCAGCTGAACGTCGGGTGAGGCCGAGTTCGATCCGCTGAGCGGTGGGCGTGGCGGCCAACCCGGCGAGGCCGGTGCAGCGCAGCTCACGTGCCATCATCTCGCTCACCTGACGGTGAGCGTCGATCACCTCGTCGAGCGGGATGAGGTGGTCGTATCCGGCGAGCGCCATGTTGGCGCAGCTCAGTGCGTTGGCCGCACCGGTGACGTTGCGGCCCAGGCAGGGAGCCTCGACCCGGTTGCCGACGGGATCGCACACCAGGCCGAGCACGTTCTGCAGTGATTGGCTCGCTGCTGAGAGCGACTGCGCTGCCGTGCCGCCGGCGAGCTCGACGATCGAAGCGGCGGCCATCGCAGCGCCAGCACCGGTCTCGGCCTGACAGCCGCCCACCTCGGCGGCGAAGCTCGAACGGTTGGTGATGAAGACCCCGATCAGCCCGCCGGTGAGCAGCGCGCGTTCGGCGACGTCAGGTGCGGCATCGACGTCGTCGACGGTGGCGAGCAGCGCACCCGGGAAGGTCGCGCAGGCGCCAGCCGTGGGTGCTGCGACGATCACCTCCATCGCCGACTTCGCCTCCATCAGCGCAGTGACGTACGGGATCATCCGGTTGAGGAGGCCGCCGTCGAGGAGCTGGCCGCCAGCGGCCATGTCGCTGTAGCGGCCGCTCTGCCAACCGAGGATCCGGTCCTCGTACTCGGTACCGGCGAGTCCGGTGTCGACGCCTCGCCGCATGATGCCGAGGATGAAGCGCGCCTGTGCCAGCACCTCGTGCTCGGTGATGCCGCCGCGGGCTGCCTCGTAGGCGAGCGCCCAGTCAGACAGCGGGCGCTCGTCGAGCAGATCTGGATCGGTGAGCTCGCCTGCGTGGTCGAACGGGACGCTCATGCCTCGCCGGGAGCCGACGGGGAGGACCCGCCGGAGTTGGTGGATGCGCACGACCTCGTTCCCGCTCAGGCGCTGTTCGACGTGATCGAGTTCGAGCGGCTTCTGCGAGCACGCGATCACGAGGTCGCCCGACACGGTGACCTCATCGACGAAGTCGTCGTCTCGGAAGGGGCTGGCTGCGACCTCACCGCTGCCGTCGGTGACGATCAGTGTGACGGCGTAGTCGCCGAACAGCGAGACGGATCGGCCGTCGATCTCGATGACCTCGATCATGCCGCCACCGGTGGAGAGCGCGATCAGGTCGTGCGACTCGTCGCCGCGCTCGACGTGGATGCGGTAGGTGTTCGGGTGCTCGTCGTGGAGCTCGGGCTTGCGGATCGTGATCTCGGTGCCGCGCCCGGCGAGTTCGGCAGGGGAGTGGGGAAGCCGTTCGTCGTCGGCGGCCCATCCGAGTAAGCCGCCGTACAGCCCCATGTCGGTGCCCTGACTCTGGTGGGTGGTGGCGAGCGAGCCCATCGAGTCGTAGTCGAGGGCGACGACGTCGGGTACGCCGCCACACAGGTCGTGGACGAGCAGGCCGATGCGGACCGAGGCGGCGGAGTGCGATGACGACGGGCCGCGCATGACCGGGCCGATCACGTCGTTGAAGATGCTCGGGGTGAGCGACGCAGCCATCTCTCCAGTATCCCAGAGGCCGGTCGGTTACCGTTGTTCCATGGCAGTCGACGTCCGAGACGATCTTCGCGAAGCGCAACGCGAGGCGTGGCAGCACATCGCGTCGCCGGGCTCGTGGTGGACCGGAGCGCAGCGTGTTCGGATCGCCGAGGTCGCCCGAGCGGCGATCGGCGACGACGATCCACTCCCGCCCTGGGTCGGTCTGAGCGGGAGCGAGCGCTACGACGACGATGGGCTCGTGCCGACCCCGGCGATCGACGTGGCTTACCGCATCGCCCGTCATGCGGGCACGATGACCGAGTCGGTGTACGAAACAGTGTCGGCCGACATCGGCGAGCTGCCCTACGTCGAGCTGTGCACGGTCGTGTCGATGGTGGCCGCCGTCGTGGCCTTCCACCGCAACGCGGGCCTCGAGGTGCCACCGTTTCCCGACGCCGTCGCCGGCGACCCGACGGAGGAGCAGCCCGACGAACTCGCCTCAGCCGGGCTCAATTGGGTGCCCGTCGCTGCCCCCGCCGACCAGATGGCGGCGGTCGTGCAGGCTTACACCGCTGTTCCCGCCGGGCTCGAGATGACCTGGCGGCTCGGCGCTGCGCAGTACATCCCGAACGAAGAGATGGTGCACCCCGACTGGATGCGCCGCCCCGATGGCCTGACCAGGCCTGAAACCGAGCTGATCGCCACCCGCGTGGCCCAATTGCGCGAGTGCTTCTATTGAACGACCTCGCACGGGAGCATGCTCAGTTGGAGCAGCGATCACGATGGAGACACGGTCGATCTCACCTCGATCGGGTCGGGAGATGGACTCGTCGGCGAACACGCCGAGGTGCTCTGGCGTTTCGCGTCGGCGTGCGGTGAACGCAACGACGATGAGCTCGCCGCGGCCCGTCAGGCGGTGATCGACGCGGTCGACGAGGCGTTCATGGTCGACGCCGCCGCCGTGGCGGCGAACTTCGAGATGATGACCCGCCTCGCGGATTCCACTGGCTCCCGGCTGAACCCAGCGCACCACGAGCACGTGGCTCCGGCGGCCGGCGCCCTCGGCGTGGCCGAGGCCGTCAGTCGCCGCTGAGCGTCAGGCGGCCTGGAGGTCGGCCATCACCTTGGCCCAGCGGTCGGGATCACTCGAGTACGGCGCGTAGAAGCTGAGCCGCTGGATCACGTCGCCATAGCGCTGGGTGAGCTCGGGAGCGATGTGCTCGGGCTCGCCGACCACGGCGAAGGTGTTGAGGATCTCGTCGTCGATCAGCTCGCCCATCTTCACCCACTCGCCCTGCTTGGAGAGCGTGTTCAGCTCGTCTTGCAGATGACCCCAGCCGTGGATGTCGAGCACGTTCCGGTAGGCCGGTGTCGACCCGTAGAAGGCGATCTGCTGTCGGGTGCCAGCCGCTGCCTGCTTCATCTCGGCGTCGTCGTTGCCGGTGACCACGAACGACGGGCCGACGATCTCGAAGCCCTCCATGGTCTTGCCGGCCTTGGCGCGGCCGCGCTCGAGTGCGGGGAGGGTGACCTCGCGGAGGTACTTCTCGGTCGTGAAGCCGTGGCAGATGAAGCCGTCGCACACCTCGCCGGCGACCTCGGTCATCAGCTCGCCGACGCCGGCGAGGAACACCTTCGGCGGGCCGAAGTCGCCGAGTTCGGCGGCGTCGGGCGTGAAGAACGGCGTCATGAGCGTGTGGGTGTAGAACTCGCCGCGGAAATCGAGCTTCTCGCCGGTCTGCCAGGTGTTCCAGATGGCGCGCATGGCGAGCACGAACTCGCGCATGCGAGCGGCTGGCTTCGACCACTCCATCGAGAACCGCTTGGTGATGTGGGGCTTGATCTGGCTGCCGAGTCCGAGCACGAAGCGACCCTGCGAATAGGCCTGGAGGTCCCAGGCGGTGTTGGCGAGCGTCATCGGGCTGCGGGCGAATGCAACCGCGATCGACGTGCCGATCTCGAGCTTCTCGGTGTGCTCGGCGGCCAGGAGGAGGGGGAGGAACGGGTCGTGGGCGGTCTCGGCGGTCCAGGCGCCCGCGTAGCCTTGCGCCTCGACCTCCTGGGCCTTGGCGGCCACCTTGCTCAGGTCGGTTCCGATGCTGCCGTCGATCTTCATGGACCGGACAGTAGTTGCATCATGCAACCAACGCGAAGTCGAGGATGCTCAGTCTCGGTCGCGGAGGAACTGTTGGATCTCGGCGGCGAGTTCGTCGCCGCTGCGGAGTTCGAGTTCCTCGTCGGCGTCGGGCATCTCGGCCTCGGCGGCCGTCCGGTCCCAGACGTCTTCGAGGCTGCTGAGCAGCGCTGCCAATTCCGGCGAGTCGGTGATCTTGTCGTCGAGCTCGCTGGTGCGGATGCCGGCGGCCTCCGACAACGATTCGGTGCCGACGCGAACCTTGCCCACCCGTGCCACGCCGTCGAGTAACGCGACGGCCGCCGCGGGGTAGTCGGCGGTGGCCGCGTAATGCGGCACCTGGGCCCAGAGTCCGATCGCGGGAATCTTCGCCGCGTGCATGGCGTGCTCGAGCAACGCCTCGGCGCCGGCGGGCACGTCGACGGAACTGCGCAGGTACGGGACGCTCGCGAGCACATCGGTCGAGGGTGACGACACCGACAGGTGCGACGGACGGGTGTGGGGCGCGGCGAACGGGTACGCCCCGAGACCGACCATCTGGGTCACGCCCAACTCCTTGGCGAGCGACGTGATGGCACGGGCGAATCGGTGCCAGGCCATGTCGGGCTCGGGGCCGCGCAGGGTAACGATGTCGGTGCCATTCGGGGAGGTGCCAGCCCGCAGCTCGAGCGACGGCCAGACGAGGTCCGTGCTCAGCCCGTCGCGCAGCTGGAGGATCGGACGGCGGGCTCGGAAGTCGACGTAGGTGTCGTCGTCGAAGCGCACGATCGGCGAGGTCTCGCACTGGTGATCGATCACGTCGGCGGCGATGCGCGCCGATTCGGCGGCGTCGATCCAGCCGTCGAGCTGGACGATCATCACCGGTTCGTGCACGTCGGGGTCGCCGACGAGCCGCTCGAACGCGAACTCGTTGTCGAACCCGACCGGCCGTACGTCGGGAGTGTCGCCGGCGTTCGGGTCGGCGGTGCCGTCGTCGGCGGCGTCGTCGTGACGATCGCTGCCGCCAGGCCCGCTCGTGGACGGGTGGTCGTCGCGTTCGCTCACGCCGTCGAGGGTAGCCACCCCGGCCGAAGGTACGCCGGACGGGTAGCGTCGATGCCATGACCGTGATCGACGTCACCGATGCCACGTTCCAAGCCGAAGTCCTCGACAAGTCGAACGACACTCCCGTGGTCGTCGACCTCTGGGCCGAGTGGTGCGGACCGTGCAAGACGCTCGGCCCGATCCTCGAAACCGTCATCAACGAAACTGGTGGTGACGTCATCCTCGCCAAGGTCGATGTCGATGCGAACCCGGCGATCGCCCAGGCGTTCAAGGTCCAGTCGATCCCTGCGGTGTACGCAATGAAGGACGGCGGTGTGGTCGACGGCTTCATGGGCGCTTACCCCGAGGCAACGGTGCGCGAGTTCGTGGCGCAGCTGTTGCCGTCGCAGGAGGAGCAGGCGGTCGCCGAACTCCTCGAGGCCGGTGACGAAGGCAGCCTCCGCATCGCGCTCGGGATGGAGCCGGCGAATGAAGACGTGATCGTGGCGCTCGGTGAGCTCCTCGTGGCCGATGGTCGCAACGACGAGGCACTCGAGCTGCTGGGTCGGATCCCCGAGTCGGACCGCACTCGCAAAGTCGCCGCATCGGCCCGGTCGGGCGAGGTGTTCGAGCACGACCACGACGATCACGACGCCACGCTTGCTGCGCTGCTTCCGAAGGTGAAGACCGACGACGATGCTCGCCAGCAGTTCGTCGACCTGCTCGAGTTGATGGGTGCCGACGATCCGCGTACCGCCGACTGGCGACGCAAGCTCACCGCACAGCTCTACTGATCGCGCGTCCCGTTTCGGGGCATCCCGCAAGTACTGATCGCTAGCGTCGGCCAGGCCGGCTCCCTCCTGAAGCTCTCGGTCAGGAGTGCCTCGTGGACGACGATCTGCGCCCAGCGCCGCCCCGGCGGCTCTCATCTGAATTCGCGTCGTGGGTCGAGTGGTTCGGCGTGGCCCGACTGGTCACTTCCGCCTGTGCGGTCGTGATCGTGTGCCTCGGCGGATGGTGGTTGATTCGGTCGCCCACTCCGCCCGTCGAGTCGTCGCTCCCGCGGACGACAGCGTCGGGCGCGGCGCCGACGACCGTTCCCTCGGTGACGGTAGCGGTCGCCGGGGAGCGGTCGGCCAGCGCAGAGGCCGGTAGCGAACCGGTCGTCGTGGTGGTGCACGTGGCGGGGGCGGTGGTCGAGCCGGGGGTGTACCGGTTCGAGGCCGGCGCTCGAGTAGCTGATGCCGTCGAGCGGGCGGGCGGGGCGACTGTCGACGGTCGGCCGCACCTGCTCAACCTGGCGGGCCCTCTGGTCGACGGGATGCGGGTTCGTGTTCCGGTTCAGGGTGAGCCGGTCGATCCAGCACTCGCCCGCGACGTTCCGGTGTCGACGGTCGTGGGTGCCGGCGCGGAACAGATCGCCGTCGTCGACGTCAACGTCGCAACGGTGAGCGAGCTCGATGCCTTACCCGGTGTCGGCCTGGCAACGGCGGCGGCGATCGTCGCCGAGCGCGAACGCAACGGGCCCTTCGTCAACGTGAGCGACCTGGAACGCGTACCGGGCATCGGCCCGGCAAAGCTCGCCGCGATCAGCGAGCTGGTGACGACGTGACGCCGCAGCGATGTGTCGCCTCTCCGATCACCAGTCGAGAACGCCGCTGCCGATGTTCACGGTGGCCACTGCGAGGGCGACGGCGACGCCCACCCAGATGCCACCGAGCATCCAGAAGTAGTGCTTCCAGTAGTCGGCGAACGTGGCCATCGGATTGCGAGTCGCTCGGCGGGACGCCAGGAATCCGACCGCCATCCAGAGCAGCGCGGAAGCGATCACGGCGAACGGGTACAGCTCCCGATCGGTGAAGGGTGCGCCGACGGCCAGCAGCGTCGGAGCGGCGAAATAGCCGCCGATCAGGCCCACCGCTCCGCTCCAGCTCGCGTCCGACAGCTGGAGGGAGAAAAAGGCGATCGCTCCGACCACGCCGGGGACGAGCAGCCCGAGCAGCGGTCCCCACACGCGGACGCGCGTGCGATACCACTGGGGTCCTTCGGTGAGGTGGCGCTCGGCCATCGTGGCGCTCGTCGGCGACGTCACGACGCAAGACTACGGCGCCCGAGGTGCAGATCTCGGCAGCCTCGGCTCTTCCCGTTCGGCCCCGGTGCCAGGTCCGGGGTTGCGGCGCTCAACGCTCTGCACTCATCATGCAAGCATGCCGACGTCTTGATCCGTGACCTTCCCGACGACGTGCATGCCAGCTTGCAGCGACGTGCTGCGGCGGCCGGACAGTCTCTCGAGCAGTACCTGACCAATGAGCTTTCGAGGCTCCGCGAGGTCGCCGACGCTCGCTGAGGTGATCGAGCATCGCTCCGGCGGCAGTGTCGGGCTCGTCACGGCAGTGGCGGATCTGCAGAGCGGACGCTCGGACCGGTGATCGTCGCCGACGCGTCGGTGTTGGCGAACGTCGTCGCCGACGACCAAACGGCGGGTGCCGTGGCGCGTGACCGCCTACGATGTGCCCTTCGTTGCGCTCACCGAGGCACTCAATTGTCCGCTCCTCACTGCCGACGAACGTCTGGCGAGCAGTCCGCTCATCACGTGTCGGGTCGAGGTCCTGAGTGGGACATCGCCGAGCTGCCCGCCGTCGGCCGTGGCTGGCCCGCGGGTCTCGTCACTGCGCGTCCTTGATTCCTCGGTGCGACGAGGGCCGATCGGTAACGTCATCGCCACCGGCTCCCTCCTGAAGCTCTCGATCAGGAGTTGTTCGTGGACATCGATCCAGACCCGAGGTGTCGTTTCGTCGTTGCCGGGGTCCGCCGATGAGGTGGTACTCGGTGATGGTGTCGCTCGATGGTGACGTCGCAGGGCGCGAGGACGCCGCCGATCGGGTTCGATCTGGTGCTGGTACCTCGACCGTAACGTCGCTCGATGTGGGCCTGGCTGCGGTGTCGACGGCGTTCGGAGTGTGGTCGGTGGGGGAGGTGTTGCTGGCGGTGCTGGTTGCTGCTGCCGTGGGAGGTGCCCGTTCGCTCGGGTCTCGACGGGTCGGTCTGGTGGTGCTGTGTGTGCTGTTGGCGGTGTTGGGCTCCTGGCGCGGTGAGCGGGCGTGGGCGGAGCTGGCTCCCGATCAGCTCGGGCCGTTCGTCGGGTGGGTTCGCGTGCTCGATGATCCGCAGCCGTATCCGTCGAGTCTTCGGGTCATCGTCGAGGTCGAGGGGGAGCGGTTCGAGGTCTGGGCGCGGCGTACGGGAGCGCGTGAGCGGCTGAGCGAGTGGCGAGCGGGGGAGTGGGTGACCGTCGCCGGTCAACGCAAGGTGCTCGACCCCGAGCGAGCTCACCGTGTCGCCTGGCAGCACGTGGTCGGGGAGTTCTCGTTGGGGTGGTCGTCAGATCGAATGGCGGGTGGGCCGGTCGCTCGTGCGTCGAATCGGGTGAGGGCAGCGATCGAACGGGCGGGGGAGACGTTGCCGGCTGATGATGGCGCCCTGTTCCGGGGTCTGGTGGTGGGCGATGACCGTGACCAGCCGCGGGAGATGATCGACCGGTTCCGGGCAAGTGGGCTCTCGCATCTGACCGCTGTGTCGGGCCAGAACGTCTCGTTCGTATTGGCGGCGAGTGGGCCGTTGCTTCGTCGGCTGCGACCGTGGCCGCGGTGGGCGGCGTCGCTCGGGTTGATCGCGTGGTTCGTGGCGCTGACCCGTTTCGAGCCGTCGATCGTCCGGGCGGGCGTGATGGCCGGGTTGTCGGCGACAGCGTTCGTGCTCGGTCGCCAGCGCGATCCGGTGCGGATCCTCGGGTTGGCGGTCACCGGCTTGGTGTTGCTCGATCCGCTGTTGGTGTGGTCGGTCGGGTTCTGGCTGTCGGTGGGAGCGACGCTCGGCGTGAGCTGGGTCGGGCCGTGGCTCGCCGACCGGCTAGCGGTCCGCTTCGGGCGTTTCGATCGAGCCCAGCTGTTCGCGCTCCCGATCGGGGTGACGCTGGGCGCTCAGGTCGGGGTGCTCGTGCCGAGCGTGCTGGTGTTCGGTCGACTGCCGTTGGTGAGCATCCCAGCGAACTTGCTGGCCGTGCCGGTCGCCGGAGCGGTGATGCTGTATGGCCTCCCGGCAGGGCTACTGGCGGGTTGGGCGCCGTGGACGGCCCCGGTCGTGATGCTCCCGATCCGCATCGGCGTCCGCTGGGTCGACACCGTCGCCGCCCTCGGGGCGTACCTCGAACCCGACCCACCCGTCCAATTCATCGGCTGGGCCATCGTCGCATTGCTCGTTGCGCTCATGGTTCGAGCGCCCCATCGGTCTCACGAGGCCCGAGCACCAGACGAGGAGGGCGACTGCGGCTGAGCCTTCGTTCTGTGTCAGCGCATCCGGTGCCTCGGCTCGGGCGTGCTGACGCATACCGGGTCGGCCGACTCTGTGTCAGCTCATTCGGCATTCGACGACGTATGGGGTGACACAGAACGGTCGGCGCGCACTTCGGCCGGGTTGGGCCGTCGGCGCGGCACACTGGGGAACGCATGGCGATCCATCTGCTGACCGGGGGCGACGAGTCGCTGCTTCGCACGGCGGTGTCTGACCTCGTGGCGAACCTGGTCGGTGACGGTGATCGGTCGATGATCGTCGACGAGTACGAGGGACCTGAGTACGAGCTGCGGCTTGTGGTCGACGCCGCTCAGACGCCCCCGTTTCTGACCGACAAGCGCGTCGTGGTCGCACGCGATGTCAGCCGGTTCAACGCCGACGATCTCGCACCGTTGCTCGGCTACTTCGACAACCCGCTCGACACCTCCGATCTCGTACTGGTCGAGGGCGGTGAGGGGCGCATCTCGAAGAAGCTCACCGATGCCGTGAAGAAGATCGGCACCGTCACCTCGACCGCTCCACCGAAGAAGGCCGGCGATCGGGCTGGCTGGGTGCGCGATCAGGTGAAAGCCGCCGGCATCAAACTCGACGGTCAGGCCACCCAGCGGCTCATCGACTGGCTGGGGGAGGAGCCGGGTCGCCTCGACGGCGTGCTCGGCACCCTGGTCGGCGCATACGGCGAGGGGTCGTCGCTCGGTGTGTCGGAGCTCGAACCCTTCCTCGGTGAAGCGGGTGGTGTGCCGCCGTGGGACTTCACCGACGCGATCCTCGGCGGTGACACGTCGAAGGCACTCGGCCTGATGAAGCGGATGATCCACGGTGGTGGTCGACATCCGCTCCAGATCATGGCCACGCTCCACAGCACCTACGCGGGCCTCGCCCGGCTCGACGGGGCGAACGCTCGCACCGAGCAGGAGGCGATGGCCGCCACCGGCATCACCTCGCCGTTCCCGGCGAAGAAGGCGATGCAGAACTACCGGCGGCTCGGCTCGGGCCCGACCAAGCGGGCGATCGAGTTGATCGCCCAAGCCGACCTCGACCTGCGCGGCGGCACCGACCTCGACGCCGAACTGGTGATGGAAGTGCTGGTCGCCCGCCTCAGCAAACTGCGCTGACCGGTCGGGCTCCGCTCGGTGTCAGGCACGCACTCGGATCCTTCGGATCCGGGTGGGAGCCTGACACCACGCTCCTCGGCAACCCGGCCCCGAAAACGACGAACGGCGCCTGGCCGGAGCCGGGCGCCGTGTGGTGCCGAGCAGCCCGAGGGCTGCAGCGGAGGATCAGGCCTGGTTGGCGTTGACCTGCGCCATGAGGCGGCTCTTCTTGCGGGCCGCCGCGTTCTTGTGGAGGATGCCCTTCGAGGCGGCCATGTCGATGCGCTTGATGGCCATGCGGACGGCCTCGTCGTCGGCGCCTTCGGCGGTGGCGGTCTTCACGCGGGTGCGCAGCTCGGCGCGGGCAGCCTTGTTGCGGGCCTCGGCCTTGGCGTTGGTCTTGATGCGCTTCTTCTGGCTCTTGATGTTGGCCATGGTTCTCTCGTTCGTCGTATCGATCTGATCGATGGGCTCGGGAGGGTCGGATCCCTCGCCGAACGGCTGGGAAACCCTATCGGCGCTCTCGAAGACGGCCAACCAACACGTGTCACGCAGGGAAGGCGACCCGAGAGGGGCCGCCGGTAGCGTGCAACGGGTCATGACCGCCCGCACGCCGCTCGAGCGCATTCGCAACTTCTCGATCATCGCCCACATCGATCACGGCAAGTCGACGCTGTCCGACCGCATCCTCGAGATCACCGGGGCGGTCGAAACGCGCGACATGAAGCAGCAGTACCTCGACTCCATGGACCTGGAGCGCGAGCGCGGCATCACCATCAAAGCTCAGAACGTGCGCGTCGAGTGGAAGGGGCACACCTTCCACCTCATCGACACGCCCGGCCACGTCGACTTCGGCTACGAGGTCAGCCGGTCGCTCGCCGCCTGCGAGGGCGTGGTGCTCGTCGTCGACGCTGCGCAGGGGATCGAGGCGCAGACGCTGGCCAACTGCTACCTGGCGCTCGAGCACGATCTCGAGATCGTCGCTGCGCTCAACAAGATCGATCTGCCTGCTGCCGATGTCGACCGGTACGCCGGCGAAATCGAAACGGTGCTCGGCATCCCGCGCGACGAGATCATCCCCATGTCGGCCAAGACCGGTGTGGGCGTGCCCGAGCTCCTCGATGCCGTCATCGAGCGCATCCCAGCGCCCGAGGGCGACGTCGACGCGCCGCTGCAGGGGCTCATCTTCGACTCCCAGTTCGATCAGTACCGCGGTGTCGTGTCGTCGGTGCGGATCATGAACGGCGTCATGCGGGCGAACGACAAGCTCACCTTCATGCAGGCGGGCGCCGACCACGAGGCGATCGAGATCGGCACCCGCAACCCCGAGCCGACCCCGATGAAGGAGCTCGGCCCCGGTGAGGTCGGCTACCTCATCGCCGGTATCAAAGACGTCGGCGACGCCCGCTCGGGCGAAACGGTCACCACCGCCACCAAGGGCGCCCTCGAGGCGCTGCCTGGCTACCACGACCCGAAACCGATGGTGTTCTCGGGCCTGTTCCCGATCGACGGCGACGACTTCGACCACCTGCGTGAATCGCTCGAGAAGCTCAAGCTCAACGACGCCTCGATCACGTACACACCCGAGTCGTCGGGTGCGCTCGGATTCGGCTTTCGCTGCGGCTTCCTCGGCCTCCTGCACATGGAGATCGTGAAGGAACGGCTCGAGCGCGAGTTCGGCCTCGCCCTCATCGCCACCGCGCCCTCGGTCGAATACCGGGTGACCAAGACCGACGGCGAGCAGATGGTCGTCGAGAACCCCGCCGACCTTCCCGAAGCGCAGAAGCTCGATCAAATCGAGGAGCCGTACTTCAAGCTCTCGATCATCACGCCTACCGACTACACCGGCACCCTCATGGACCTGTGCCAGACCCGGCGCGGTGAGATGAAGAAGATGGAGTACCTCAGCCCCGAGCGCGTCGAGCTCGTGTACGAGCTGCCGCTCGCCGAGGTCGTCGTCGACTTCTTCGACCAGATGAAGTCGCGTTCGAAGGGCTACGCCAGCCTCGACTACGAGCTCGCTGGCTACCGCAAGAGCAACCTGGTCAAGGTCGACCTGCTGCTCAACGCGATCCCGGCCGACGCCTTCTCCACCATCGTCCACCGCGATTCGGCCTACGCCTATGGCAACCGCATGTGCGAGAAGCTCAAGGAGCTCATCCCACGGCAGATGTTCGACGTGCCGATCCAGGCCGCGATCGGCGGCAAGATCATCGCCCGCGAAACCGTGAAGGCGAAGCGGAAAGACGTCACCGCCAAGTGCTACGGCGGCGACATCAGCCGCAAGCGCAAGCTGCTCGAGAAGCAGAAAGAGGGTAAGAAGAAGATGAAGGCGATCGGTCGGGTCGAGGTGCCCGGCGACGTGTTCATCAACGCCCTCAAGCTCGACTGAGCCCGGTGCTCACTCCCAGAACGCGGCGACGGCTGGCCCGTCGAAGTTGTGGAACCAGATCTCCTGGATGATGCCGTCGTCGAGACGCGCCAGGTGGACCGTGAGGTTGTCGAGCGGTGGCTTGCCCGGCCGCGTCGCGGTGATTCGGAAGTAGAGCGCCGCGTGGTCGGCGCCGACGAGGGTGTCGAGATGTTCGAGGTGCTCGCCGTCGTCGGTCTTCGCCGCCGTTTCGAGCACGAAGCCGGCGAGTTCGTCGATGCCGTGGAAGTCGCCGACGGCCGGGACGTGGGCCACGACGTCGGGGGAGACCGACGCGAACACGTCGGTCCATCGGCCCTCCGCCATGGCGGCGCCGACGTCGTGAAGGCGGGTGTGCAGTTCGGTGAGTGTGTCCATGGGAATATCTTTCGACATCGAAGCTTCGATGTCAAACTATTTCTGGTTATGATGGGGATCATGGACGAGGCACCTGACGATCCGATCGCCGCGCTGGGCGAGCAGTGGCGCGCTGCGTTGCCCGATCTCGACACCGCGCCGATGCTGCTGATCGCCCGCCTCAACCGGACGCGTGCCGTGGTGATGGCCCGCATCGAGACCATGCTCGTCGAGGCGGGCTCGTCGCTCGCCGACTTCGACGTGCTCTCGACCCTCCGCCGCCAAGCGCCTCCCCACCGCATGAAGCCGTCGGCCATCGCCGAAGCGGTCATGCTCAGCGCGAGCGGGATGACGAACCGCATCGACCACCTCGTCGACGCCGGGCTCGTCGAGCGGGTGCCCGACCCGACCAACCGGCGCGTGCTGCCGGTCCAGCTCACGGAGCGCGGTCTCGCCGAGGCCGAGTGGCTCGTCCGGCTCCTCGTCACCGACGAGGCCAACATCGTCGCCGGGCTCGACACGGCCGAGCGCTCGCGGCTGGCGTCGACGCTCGCCGAGCTCGAACGGTCGGCACGGGCCGCATCGTGAGAGAAGCGATGGCCCCGAAACCGACCATGCGCCCTGATCGCGGGTGCGCCGCGGCGTATCGTCGGCGGCGTGAGCACCAACACCTTCTCGACGCTGGCCGCCGTCGCCACCGTCGTAGCTCTCGTGATCGCTGTGGTCGCCGTGGCGGCGATCGTGCGTCCGGCGGCGGGCCTCGGCGCGCCGGGTCGTCTGGTTCGCCAACGACCGCTTGAAGTCGGCGGCGCGGTCGCCGCAGCGTCGATGCTCGGCAGCCTCTACTACTCCGAGGTCGCCGAGTTCGTGCCGTGCGACTACTGCTGGTACCAGCGCATCGCGATGTACCCGCTGGCGTTCATTCTGGTCATCGGTGCCATCCGTCGCGATCGGGGTGCGATGTACACGGCACTGCCGCTCGCGACGATCGGGTTCGGCATCGCGGTGTATCACTACCAACTCCAGCTGTTCCCCGAGCAGAGCACGAGCTGCAGCCTGTTTGCTCCCTGCACTCAGCAGTGGGTCGACACGTGGGGATTCATCTCGATCCCGTTCATGGCCGGCGCTGGGTTCCTCGCTATCGCCTCGCTCGCCGTCCTGACCATCCGAGACGATCGGCGCCGCGCTCGATCGGAGCACGATCTCACGTCGGCTGCCGGCGCAGGTGAAACTTCGGCCCGTGACGACGAATCTGCTGTGGTTTCGTAGAGACCTCCGCCTCGCCGACCATCCGGCGCTGCTCGCCGCCGGTGCAGACGGCGCCACCGTCACCCCGGTGTTCGTCATCGATCCGACGTTCGCCGAGTCGGGCAATGTTCGCACGGCGTTCCTGATCGACAGCCTCACCTCGCTCGACGCCGACCTCCGCGACCGAACCGGTGTGGGCCTCGTCGTCCGCCATGGCGATCCCACCGAGGTGATCCCCACCCTCGCTGCTGAGGTCGAGGCGCGCACCGTGTTCGTCTCTCGCGACTACACGCCATACGGCCGCCGGCGTGACGAAGCCGTCGCCGGGCGACTGAAGGCCCAAGACCGTCGTTTCAAGGGCGTCGGCAGCCCGTACGCCGTCGCGCCGGGTGGCGTCCGCAAGGACGATGGCGACCCCTACGCGGTGTTCACCCCGTACTCGAAGCGGTGGCGGGCGACGGGTTGGGACACCCCGTACCCCGAGCCGGGCGACGACATCAGCTGGCAGGGAGCGGATGCGGGCGTCGACTCCGACCCGCTGCCCGAGCGCTCGTCGCCCTCGGCCGAGTTGCCGCCGGCTGGCGAGGCCGCCGCACTGGAGCGCTGGGCTGCGTTCCTCGGGTCGTGCTCGGCAGCCGACGGCACGATGCGGTCGGGGCTCGACGCGTACGACGATCTGCGCGACCGCCCCGGCCTCGATGGCACCAGCCGGATGTCGCCGTACCTCAAGTGGGGCACGGTCCACCCCCGCACCCTGCTCGTCGACCTCGATGCATCAGGCGACGGCGACCGCGGGCACACCGTGTACTCGTCGGAGTTGGCGTGGCGTGACTTCTACGCCGACGTGCTCTTCCAGCGGCCCGACTCGGCGTGGAGGAACCTCAACACCAAGTACGACGCCATGCTGCTCGACACCGATGCGGCAGCTCGCCGGCGGTTCGACAGATGGGCGGCAGGCGACACCGGCTTCGGCATCGTCGACGCCGGCATGCGGCAACTGCTCGCCACCGGCTGGATGCACAACCGCGTCCGCATGATCGTCGCCAGTTTCCTGGTGAAAGACCTCCACCTCCCGTGGTGGTGGGGTGCGAAGCACTTCATGACGCACCTGGTCGACGGTGACCTCGCCTCGAACAACCACGGCTGGCAGTGGGCTGCAGGCACCGGCACCGACGCGGCACCGTACTTCCGCGTGTTCAACCCGACCACGCAGGAGCAGCGCTACGACCCCGACGGCCAGTACGTCGCCCGATGGGTGCCCGGGCCGGTCGAGCCGATGCTCGACCACAAAGAGGAGCGCGAGGAGGCGCTCCGTCGGCTCGCGATCGTGACCGGAAAGAAGTAAGCGCGTGGGCGGGCGAGACCTCGCCGTGGCCGCATCGGTAACCTGGAGATCGCCATGCTCGACGACCGCAAGACAGCGATCCTCTCCGCCGTGGTGCAGGAGTACATCTCCACTGCGCAGCCCGTCGGCTCGGGAAGCATCGCCGGCCGCGCCGAGATCAACGTGTCCTCTGCAACCGTGCGGAACGAACTCGCCGTGCTCGAGCAGGAGGGCTACCTCGTCCAGCCCCATACCTCGGCCGGGCGCATCCCGACCGATCGGGGCTATCGCTACTTCGTCGATCACCTCACCAGCCCTGGCCAACTCGATCAGATGACCCAGCGACACGTCGGCGAGTTCTTCTCAGCTGCGCACGGCCGTCTCGAAGAGCTGCTCCACCAGACCACCGATCTCCTCGCCGAGCTCAATCACTCAGCGGCGGTGGTGGTCGGGCCGAAGGCGCATGCCGTCGCCGTCCGCAGGGTGCAGCTGGTCGGGTTGTCGTCGGCGCTTGCCACTGCGGTGGTCGTGTTCGCCAATGGCTCGGTCGAGAACGTGCAGGTCGAGCTCGCCGACGGTGACGACGACGAACGGCTCGCCCTCGTCAGCCAGCATCTGTCCGAACAGCTCGACGGCACGGCGCTGGGTGCCGTGTCGGAGCTCTCGGCGTCGGGCGACCAGGCGGTCGACCGGCTTGCGGCAGATGCACTGGCCCGTATCCGCGAGGCCAGCGACATCGAGCCCGTCTTCACCGGGGGCGTGTCGGAGCTCGCCAACGCGTTCGACGCGGTCGACACGGTGAGGTCGGTGCTGCACACGTTGGAGCAGCAGTTCGTGGTGGTGTCGCTCGTGTCCGACATCGTCAATCGTGGTATGTCCGTGGCGATCGGCGTCGAGCACGGCGTCGAACCGCTGTCACTGTGCTCGGTCGTGGTGGCACCGGTGGTCGTCGAGGGCGAACACCTCGGTTCGATCGGTGTGCTCGGCCCGACTCGCATGAACTACCCCCAGGCGCTCGCCACGGTCGACGTGGTCAGCGAACAACTCGCCACCCGTATCGAAGAGGGCTGAGTCACCGCAGGCGCCCTTTTCAGCCGTTTCCGGGGCATCATGGTGCGGCCATGGCTGACTTCTACGAGTTGCTCGGTGTGTCGCGTACCGCGACCGCCGACGAGATCAAGAAGGCGTACCGTCGCCGTGCTCGCGAACTGCACCCCGACGCGAATCCGGGCGACGACGAGGCGGCGGAGCAGTTCAAGCAGGTCGCTCGCGCCTACCAGGTGCTGTCCGACGACCAGCAGCGGGCCCGCTACGACCAGTTCGGCGAAGCCGGTGTGTCGGGCGGCGGCGGCGCCGGCCCGAACATGGACGACCTGTTCGGCGGTGGCCTGGGCGACATCTTCGACGCCTTCTTCGGCGGTGGCGGTGGGGGCGGTGGCGCTGCTGGCCCGTTCGGCGGTCGCCAGCGCGGCCCGAGTGGTCCGCCGAGAGGTCAAGACGTCGAAGTCGTGGTCGACATCGACTTCGCCCAGGCCGTCTTCGGTGATCAGGTGTCGGTCGAGCTGAAGCTGCCCGTGCGCTGCGACGACTGCGACGGCACCGGCGCAGGCGAGGGCACCAAGCCGGTCAGCTGCAGCGACTGCGGCGGCTCTGGTCAGGTGCAGCGCGTGCGCCAGAGCCTGCTCGGGCAGATGGTCACGGCGAGCCCGTGCCAGCGATGCGGCGGACTGGGCGAGATCGTCACCACACCTTGCTCGACCTGCCGAGGCGAGGGACGCATCACGGTCGACAAGTCGTACCAGGTCGACATTCCAGCCGGCGTCGACACCGGCTCCACGCTCCGACTCACCGGGCGAGGCGCTGTCGGTCCGCGAGGCGGCGGCGCCGGCGACCTCTACGTTCATCTGCGTGTTCGCCCTCACGAGCAGTACGTGCGCAACGGTGACGATCTCGTCACCGAGGTCAACGTCTCGATCGCCCAAGCGGCGCTCGGCACCTCGATGAAGCTCGAAACGCTCGATGGCATCGAAGATCTGGTCGTCCCGCCGGGGACCCAGCCGGGGCGCGAGTTCACCCTCCGGCAGCGTGGTGTGCCTCGCCTGCAGGGTCGCGGCCGAGGCGATCTCATCGCTCGGATCGTGGTCGACGTGCCGACGAAGCTCGACAGCGACGAGGTGAAGCTGCTCACGCAGTACGCCCAAGGTCGCGGCGAGACGGTCGGCAACGGCAAGGAAGGCTTCCTGTCGAAGATCAAGTCGGCCTTCTCCTGAGCGGGGCGGCCGAGCGGTGACCGACGAACTCGATCCGGCCACAGCCCTCGACGAGCGCCGCCGAGCTGACGCCCACGTGATGCTGGGGGAGGGGCGAGCTGCCGATCTCGACGTCGACCTGATCGAACTCGACGAAGCGGCAGATCATCACCTGGTCCGGGTGCGCCGACTTCGAGACGACGCCACGGTCACGGTCACCGATGGAGCTGGACGGTGGCGGGTCACCCGACTGGCTGGCACAGGGTCGGGCTCCGCATCACTCGTCGCCTCCTCCGACGTGAGAGTCGCTGCGGCCCACGCGCCGTTCACACTCGCTTCGGCGGTCCCGAAAGGGGACCGGCTCGACTGGATGGTGCAGAAGGTGACCGAGTGTGGCGCCGACCGGATCGTCTTGATGGAGTGCGAGCGCTCGGTGGTGCGCTGGAAACCCGAGCGGGCAGCCAAGCAGCTCGCTCGCCTCCAACGAATCGCTGACGAAGCCGCCCAGCAGAGCCGCCGCGTCCACCGGGCGATCGTCGAGGGTCCAGTGCCAGCGGCCGAGGTGCTCCCGACGGCCGCCGTCGCCGACCCGGGTGGGGTCGCAGTCGGCGCCGAACACCGAGTTCTGGGAATTGGACCCGAAGGTGGTTGGAGCGACGCGGAGTGGGGAATGATCTCTCTGCGTGTTCACCTCGCTGACACGATCTTGAGAACCGAGACGGCCGCAGTCGTCGGAACCGCACTCTGCGTGGTGGCAGACGGCTGATCCACTAACCTCATCAGTCGAACGAGTGCGGTGTCTCTACAGTGGTTGTGGCCACAAGTTCGGACCCGACCATCCCTCCACCGAGCAAGGCGGAAGACAGCCCCATGGTCCAGTTCGACGAAGAAGCCCCCTCTGCATACAGCCGACAGGTCGGCGAGCGCCTGCGTGTCATCCGCAAGCAGAAGCGTCTGTCGCTGCAGGACGTCGAGGCACAGTCGACGCAGGAGTTCAAGGCGTCGGTGCTCGGTGCCTACGAGCGTGGCGAGCGTGCGCTGTCGGTGCCCCGCCTCGATCGCCTGGCCCAGTTCTACAACGTGCCGGTCGAACAGTTGCTCCCGCGTGAGATCACCGGGAGCGAGGCGGCCGCGATCGACTCCCCGATCAACAAGAAGCTCGCCATCGACGTATCGAAGCTGATGCAGCTCAGCGGCTCACCGTTCGAGATGCTCGCTCGCTACCTGCGCCTCATCCAGGTGCAGCGCCAAGACTTCAACGGCCGGGTCATCACCGTTCGCGGCGACGACACCCGCGCGCTCGCGGCGATGCTCGACGTGCCGGTCGACCAGGTCGCTGATCGCCTCGCAGCGCTCGATCTGCTGCTCAACTGAGCCAGCTCAGCCGGCCTTGACGGTTGTCGGTGGCGGCTTCGTCGAGGTACGAAGGAGAGGTGGCCGACTTCGGCGTCTACCTCCACATCCCGTTCTGCTCGGTGCGCTGCGACTACTGCGCCTTCGCGACCTGGACCGGTCGTGAACACCTGATCGGTGACTACCTGGCGGCGCTGCGTTCCGACGTCGAGCGTCAGATCGCCGGAGGCATGCCGCCAGCCACCTCAGTGTTCGTCGGTGGTGGCACCCCGTCGCTGGTGCCCGCGGAGCAACTCGGCGAGGTGATCCGTGCCGTTCCGCTCGCGGTGGGTGCCGAGGTCACGGTCGAGTGCAATCCCGACGATGTCGACGATCAACTCGTTGCAGTGCTGCTCGAGGTCGGGGTGAACCGCATCAGTCTGGGGGTGCAGTCGACCCAAGGGCACGTGCTCGCATCGCTCGGTCGTCACCATCGGCCCGAGCACGTCGCCCGCGCCGTCGAGGCGATCCGAACGGCGGGTGTGCCCAGCTTCAACATCGACCTCATCTACGGAGCTGTCGGGGAGTCGGTCGCCGACTGGACCGAGACCGTGAACGACGTGATCGACGCCGGGCCGCACCACGTGGCGGCATATGGGCTGATGGTCGAGCCGGGCACGCCGCTGTCCGCCGAGCCCGATCGACACCCCGACGACGACGACCAGGCCGACAAGTATCTCGAGACCGAACGGCTTCTCGCTTCGGCAGGGCTTGCCAACTACGAGATCAGCAACTGGGCTCGGCCCGGCCACGAGTCGAAGCACAACCGGCTCTACTGGGCTCAAGGTGACTACGCAGGCATCGGTTGCGCAGCGCATTCGCATTTGGCGGGTCGACGATGGTGGAACGTCCGCACGCCCGAGCGATACATCGAACGAGTTGCCACCGGTGCGTCGACCGAGGCCGCTGGAGAAGTGCTCGATCCGGCGACCCGGAACGCCGAACGGCTCCAGTTGGCGCTTCGCACGAGCGACGGAGTGCCCAAGGACGCATTCGACGAGGTCACGCTCGACGAACTCGCCGATTTCGTCGTGCCGCACCCGCGCGACTCCGAGCGAGTGGTGCTCACGGTCGAGGGGCGACTGCTCGCCAACGAACTGTCGACACGGCTCGTCGAGCCGGGTTCGGTGGGGCCTGCCTCGACCGACCCCGGTGTGTCGGTGGCCGTCGGAGGCGGTAACGTACGACGCCGCTGAGGGCGCATAGCTCAGTTGGTTAGAGTACCTGCATGACACGCAGGGGGTCGGGGGTTCGAATCCCTCTGTGCCCACCCCGATCCCCGCTCGACTCCGGTCGAGCGGGGTTTGTGATTTTCGGCGCACCATGACCGCTCTGTCCACGTTCCGACCCCCGTCCGTGGTCGCCGACGACCACGCGCTCGCGGAGGCGCTGCAGCGTGGTGAGCACGACGCCGTTCGCGAGCTCTACAGCCGATTCGGTGGGCTCGTGTTCGCCGTGACATTGCGGATGCTCAGCGACCGCCAGCGAGCTGAGGAGGCCACGCAACAGACGTTCCTCCAGGCGTGGCGGAATGCCGACCGCTTCGAAGCGGGACGCGACTTCGCCCCGTGGCTCGCGACCATCGCTCGTCGAGCGGCGATCGACATCGGCCGGCATGAGGCCCGGCGACCCGCCGATGCGCTCGACGACGCACCCGTCGACGACAGCGCGCTCGCTCACTCCGACCCGTCGGCCGAGCAGGTCGAGCGGGTGTGGGCCGTGCGAGCGGCGATCGAGCAGCTCGATTCGGCCGACGGCGAACTCGTCCGCTTGCAGCATCTCGAGGGTCTCACCCATGCGGAGATCGCCGATCGGCTCGGGATCGCCATCGGCACGGTGAAGTCACGATCGTTTCGGGCTCATCGACGTCTGTCGCAGAAGCTCAGCCACCTTCGTGGCGACCACGATGCCGAAGTCAGCGGAGATGCGAACCGCAACGGCTCAGGCGGCGTAGAGAAGGGAGAGGACTGAGCATGGCGAACGACGACACCATCCTTCCCATCGGCGATGATCCGTACACCGACGAGGAGGGCCGACTCACCAATCTGTTCGCCGACGAGGTGGGCGGCGACATCGCCGACCTGCTGGCCGACCCGACGATGTGGGAGGAGCCGCCGCGCGGCCTCATCGACGAGGTGATCCTCGCTGGCCCGCCGACCGCGGGAGATGCCGCCACTGAAGCCTCCGACCCCGGCGACGCTGATGAGGCGCCGCTCGCACCGGTCGTGCCCTTGACGAGGTGGCGGCAGGTCCGAGCTGGCCTGGTCGGTGCAGCAGCTGCGATCGTGCTGCTCACGGGTGCTGTGGTGCTGTTCAGCACGACCGGTGCGCCCCCCGCCGAAACGGCGTTCACCGGCGAGCTCGTGCCGACCGGCTTGATCCCCGACGTCGACGGCGAGGTCGAAGTGATTCCGGTGCAGTCAGGGCTCCAGATCGAGCTGCGAGCACCCAGCTTGCCGCGGCGTGACGGCGGCGAGTTCTACGAGGGCTGGCTTCGACTCGACGATGACCGCCTGGTTCCGGTCGGCACTTTCCACGAGGGTGGTGACGTCACCCTGTGGGCGGGGATCGAGCTCGAACGAGTGGTCGCGATGACCATCACGCTCGAGCAGGCCGTGCCGGGGTCCAGTGCTGATCAGGCATCGTCGGGTGAGGTCGTGCTCAAGGTCGACTTCCCGGACGACCTGAGCGGCTAACCGGCCAGCAGCGCCCGCACCGAGTCGGCGACGGCTCCGGCCCCGCGCGGCGACAGGAGCACGGTGTAGTGATTCGTGCGTGGCACGTCGATCCAGCGGTGCTCCGGGAACTCAGCGACGACGTCGTCGGGAATGAGTGGCGGGGGAGCGCCGTCGAGGCCCGCCGGCGCTCGCAGGATCACCGTGGGCTCGGTCCGGCTCCCGAGGAGGCCGCGCACGTGATCGTCGGCGAGCAGCTGGCGACCGTCGACTCGAACGGCCTCTTCGCGCACCGCAGTTCGGAAGCCGCCGTCGACCTCGACGAGGTCGGCGAGCAGATTCCGCTCGAGGTCGATCGAGATGCCCTCGAAGAAGGCGGGGTGCCCCGCCCACATCGACTGGTAGCTCACACGGTCGGGCCAGGTGGTGCGCAGTCGCTCGATCGACGGGCCGAGCGTTGCGTCGATCAGCGCATCGATGTCGATGGTGCCCGGGGGGAGGGGGAGGGGCGCGCCACCGTCGACAAGCACGACGTCGTCGATCGAGGTCGTGAGTTCGGCAGCGGCGAGCGCAACATAGGCGCCCATCGAATGTCCGACGACGACGACCCGACCAGGAATCGAGTCGGCGATCGCTGCGATGTCGGCGCCGTGCTCGGTGATCCCGCACGGGCCTGGGTGACCTTGGCTCCGGCCGCGCCCCCGCAGATCGACGGCCACGACGTCGGCGGCTCCGGCCAGATGATGGGCGAAGGGGTCGAAGTGCCAGCCGTTTGCGGTGATGCCGTGCACGGCGATGACGGTCGGTGCCCCGTCGATCCCCTTCCAGCGCAGTGCGGCGAGGTCGCCAGCGGCTCCTGCGAGCCCGATGAACTGAGGTCGATCAGCCACGGTCGGCACACTAGCCAGGCCCGCAGTGGGCCCACCGGCCAACTGCGGTCAGCGGGGTTCTCGCGGGAGCCCGAGCACCCGTTCGCCCAGGATGTTGCGCATGATGTCGGACGTGCCGCCCATGATCGTGTACGCCGGCTCGTACGCCAGTCCGCGTGCGAGGTCGTCCCAGAGCGTGGCCTCGGGCCCGAACACGCGCGACACGAAGTGCGACACCCGCTGCTCGTGCTCGGTGCAGAAGCACTTGGTCGCCGCTGAGAACCCTGCAGGGGCCTGCCTGAGCACCTCGCGGGTGACGAGGATTCGGCCGAGGGTGTAGCCGGTCTCGATCCGGGCCATCTCCTGGCGGAGCACGGGATCGGAGTGATCCGCACGAGCTTTGGCCATCTCGTACAACGCCTGGTTCGACACGAGTCGGTCGATGCCGCCGCGTTCGTGCTCGAGCTGGGCCATGGTCTGCTTGAAGGCGTTGCCCTCGACGCCGACCAGATTGGCTGCTGGGACCCGCACGTCGCTGAACCACACCTCGCAGAAGTGGCGGTTGGTCGTCATGTCGGTGATCGGTCGCACCTCGATACCAGGGGTGTCCATGGGGACGATGATCTCGCTGATGCCGCGGTGGGGCGGTCCCTCGCTGCTCGTGCGGCAGATGAGGTAGCAGTAGTCGGCGTCGGCACCGAACGAGGTCCAGATCTTCTGGCCGTTGATCACGAAGTCGTCGCCGTCGCGAACGGCCGAGGTCTGCAGTGAGGCGAGATCGGAACCCGAGTCGGGCTCGGACATCCCGATGCACCAGGTGGTGTCGCCGGCGAGCATGCCGGGGAGGAATTCCGCCTGCTGGTCGGCGGTGCCGTACTTGATCAGGGTGGGCCCCATCTGCCGGTCCGCGAACCACGCTGCGGCGATCGGGGCGCCAGCGGCGATCAGCTCTTCGCCGACGATGAGTCGGTCGACGTCGGGGCGCCCCCCGCCACCAAACGCGGTGGGCCAGGTCATGCCGATCCAGCCGTGCGCTGCCATCTCCTTGGCGAACTCCTTGGAGTAGCCGTTGATCCACGAGTCGTTGTGGCGGCCGTACCGCTCGACCGCTTCGGTAGCGACCTTGCGAGCGTGCTCGCGCAGCTCGATCTGTTCTGGTGACCAGGTGAAGTCCATGTCGCAGAGGTGCTCCTGCCTCGTGAGTGCTCCGGCCAGCGTACGTCGTCGTCGGTTCTCCGGTCTGATCGTCGGCTCGCCGTGACGGGTGACATCTGCACCCGCTAGCATGTAGACAAGTTCCAGACAAGTCGCCGACCCGGAGAAGCCATGACCGACTCGACCATCATCTACACGATCACCGACGAGGCGCCGCAGCTCGCGACGTACTCGTTCCTGCCGATCATCGAGGCGTATGCCGGTGCGGCGGAGGTGCCGGTCGAGACTCGTGACATCTCCCTCGCTGGCCGAATCATCGCCAACTTCCCCGAGGGGCTCACCGCCGAGCAGCAGATCGGCGATGCGCTCGCCGAACTCGGTGAGATCGCCCTCACCCCGGGCGCCAACATCATCAAGCTGCCCAACATCTCGGCATCGATCCCGCAGCTCAAGGGTGCCATCGCCGAGCTGCAGGCGGCCGGCTACAGCATCCCCGACTATCCCGACGAGCCGTCGTCCCCCGACGAGATCGAGATCAAGGAACGCTATGGCAAGGTGCTCGGCTCGGCGGTCAACCCCGTGCTGCGTCAGGGCAACTCCGACCGTCGTGCACCGAAGGCCGTGAAGGACTACGCAAAGGCCAACCCGCACCGCATGGGCGCGTGGGCGGGCGAATCGGCCACCCGGGTGGCGACCATGGGCGAGCGTGATTTCCGCTCGAACGAACGGTCGCTGACCATGGCCGCCGACGGTGCGGTGCGCATAGAGCACGTCGCTGACGACGGGTCGGTCACCGTGCTCAAGGAGTCGGTGCCGGTCCTCGCAGGTGAGGTCGTCGACTCCACCGTCATGAGCGTCAGCGCGCTGCGTTCGTTCCTCGCCGAGCAGGTCGCCGCCGCCAAGGCGTCGGGGGTGCTCTTCTCGCTGCACATGAAGGCGACGATGATGAAGGTCTCCGACCCGATCATCTTCGGCCACGGCGTCGAGGTGTTCTTCGCCGACGTGTTCGCCAAGCATGCCGACGCGCTCGCCGCCGCCGGCGCCAACCCGCGGAACGGCTGGGGCAACGTGCTCTCGGCCATCGAGTCGATGCCGGCCGACCAGCGCGCCGCGATCGAGGCCGACATCGAGGCGGTGTGGGCCGACCTGCCCGACATCGCGATGGTCGACTCCGACCGTGGCATCACCAATCTCCACGTCCCCTCCGACGTCATCATCGACGCATCGATGCCGGCGATGATCCGTGACTCGGGGAAGATGTGGGACAAGAACGGTGAGCGCCAAGACTGCCTGGCCGTCATCCCCGACTCGTCGTACGCCGGTGTGTACCAGACCGTCATCGACGACTGCATCGCCAACGGTGCCTACGACCCGTCGACGATGGGCACGGTACCGAACGTCGGCCTCATGGCCCAGAAGGCCGAGGAGTACGGCAGTCACGACAAGACCTTCGAGGCGCCGTCGGCGGGTCGCATCCGCGTGGTCGACGCTGCGTCGGGCGACGAGCTGATGGGCCACGACGTCGAGACCGGCGACATCTTCCGCGCCTGCCAGGTGAAAGACGAGCCCATCCGCGACTGGGTCCGCCTCGCTGTCAGCCGCGGCAAGGCCACCGGTGCGCCGGTCGTGTTCTGGCTCGACGCCACCCGCGCCCACGACGCACAGCTGATCGAGAAGGTCAATGCCTACCTGCCCGACTTCGACACCGACGGCGTCGAGATCCACATCCTCTCGCCGGTCGAGGCGACCCAGATGTCGATCGAACGCATCCGTCGCGGCGACGACACGATCTCTGCGACCGGCAACGTGCTGCGTGACTACCTCACCGACCTGTTCCCGATCCTCGAGCTCGGCACCTCCGCGAAGATGCTGTCGATCGTGCCGCTCCTCAACGGTGGCGGCCTGTTCGAAACTGGCGCCGGCGGCTCCGCCCCGAAGCACGTGCAGCAGCTCCACAAGGAGAACTACCTGCGTTGGGACAGCCTGGGCGAGTTCCTCGCGCTGGCCGTGTCGTTCGAGCACTTCGCCCAGGTCACCGGGAACGCCGGCGCACAGGTGCTGGCCGACACGCTCGACGCCGCCACGGGCAAGCTGCTCATCGAGAACAAGTCGCCAGCTCGCAAGCTCGGCCAGATCGACAACCGCGGCTCGCACTACTACCTCGCCATGTACTGGGCCGAGGCGCTGGCTGCGCAGACCGACGACGCCGAGCTGGCCGCGAAGTTCGCCCCGCTGGCTGCGACCTTGACCGAGCAGGAAGACACCATCAACGCCGAGCTGATCGGCGTGCACGGCAACCCGGCCGACACGGGCGGTTACTACCAGCCCGACGACGACAAGGCGTCGGCCGTGATGCGCCCGAGCGCCACCCTCAACGCCGCCATCGCCACCCTCTGAATCTCATCTGGGGTCAGACCCCAGATGAGATTGAACGAGTCAATGCGAGGGCTCGGCGGGCGATTTCACGCAGGCCCGGCTGCTCGTCGAGTCGGCGTCGGGCTCGGTGCTTCGCGTTGCGAAAGGCGGCCTCCGTGGCGCAGCCGAGCAGATCCTGAAGATGCGCTGGATCGTCGACACTGCGCATGTCGGCAAGGCAGAGCCGAGCCGCTCGAACGTCGCCTGCGTTCAATCGTCCGGCGGCGCTCGAGTCGCCTCGAAGCAAGAAGTCGATGGCGTCGCAGGTGATCGCCATGTCAACTCGTCGCGGCTGATCGAGCGTCCAGTCGTCACCGACGAAACGGTGGAAGTCATCTGGGCTGTCGAACCAGCCGAGCACCCTCTTGGTGTCGAGCCACGGAACGGGTTGACGGTGGCCCAGGTAGGCGCGATGGCTCGACCATCGATACTCGTCGACCAAGGTGACACCCGGAAGATCGAGTGCATTCCGGTGCACATACCGGACGGCGGTCACCTCGTACTCGGGAGTGGTGATGAGTCGACTGGTGAACCGCCCCCGGAACACAGGCCCGTCTCGACCGAGTCGATCGTTGAGGTGACGGGTGAACACGCCACTCAACCGCTGCATCGCATCGGACAAGCCGCCATCCGGGCACCTCAGAACCAGGTGGTAGTGGTTGGTCATGAGGCAGTAGGCGGCCACGGTGATGTCGAACAAGTCGTACAGCTCCGCCAGGCGGCGAACGAAGTCGACGCGGCTCTCGTCGTCGGGAAAGACGACCCCGTGATCGATGCCGCGGTTCATCACGTGATGAACACCGTCGACGGGGTCGATTCGCTGGTGGCGTGGCATCGGGCGATGATGCGCACATGGGTGTCTCAACTGGGGTCTGACCCCAGATGAGATGGTGTACCAACTGGGGTCTGACCCCAGTTGAGATTCAGCGGGAGGCGATGGGGGTGTAGTCGCGCTCGTCGGGGCCCGTGTACCACTGGCGGGGGCGGCTGATCTTCTGGTTCTGGACCAGCAGCTCGTCCCAGTGCGCCAGCCAACCCGACATGCGGGGGATGGCGAACAGCACCGTGAACATGTCGGTCGGGAACCCGAGCGCCTGATAGATCAGGCCCGAGTAGAAGTCGACGTTCGGGTACAGCTTGCGGCTGACGAAGTAGTCGTCTTCGAGGGCCGTCTCCTCGAGCTTGAGGGCGATGTCGAGCAACGGGTTCTTGCCGGTCACCTCGAAGACCTCGTAGGCGGTCTTCTTGATGATGGTCGCCCGCGGGTCGTAGTTCTTGTACACCCGGTGACCGAAGCCCATGAGGCGCTCGTCTCCGCTCTTGACGCCCTCGACGAAGGCGTCGACATTGTCGAGCGAGCCGATCCGGTCGAGCATGCGGAGCACGGCCTCGTTGGCGCCACCGTGACGAGGGCCGTAGAGGGCAGCAGCAGCGCCGGCCGCCGCCGAGTACGGGTCGGCGTGGCTCGAACCGATCACGCGCATGGCGGTGGTGCCACAGTTCTGTTCGTGGTCGGCGTGGAGGATGAACAGCACGTCCATCGCCCGCTCGAGCACGGGGTGGACCTCGTAGTCGCCGATCTTCCACATCATGTTGAGGAAGTTCGCCGGGTACGACAGGTCGTTGTTCGGCTGGTTGAAGGGCAGACCGACCGAGAAGCGGTACATCATCGACGCGATGGTGGGGGCCTTGGCGATGAGACGCAGCGTCTGACGCTTGCGGGCCTCGGGGTCTTCGATGTCCTTCGCGCCCTCGTAGAACGTGCCGAGCGCCGCCGTGGCCGAGCAGAACATCCCCATCGGGTGGGCGTCATAGTGGAAGCCGTCGACGAACCGCTTGCGCATGTTCTCGTGGATGAAGGTGTGGTGGGTGACCTCGTTGACCCAATCTTCGAGCTGGGCCTGCGTGGGCAGCTCACCGTTGAGGATCAGGTAGGCCACCTCGAGATAGGTCGAGTGCTCGGCGAGCTGCTCGATGGGGTAGCCGCGGTAGCGGAGGATGCCCGCCGAACCGTCGAGGTACGTGATGTCGGACTGCGTGGCGGCGGTCGACAGATACGCCGGGTCGAACATGTACAGCGAGGGATCGAGCTCGCGCAGCGCCGCCGAGGAGAAGACACCCCCTTCGATCGGGACCGTGACGGTCTTGCCGGTGCGGTCGTCGGTGATCGTGATGGTGTCAGGCACGTTGCTTCCCTTGTGTCTGTTTCGATGGTGGATGATCGGAGGGATCGCCTCGATCCGCAGGCACCCTACCGAGCAACGGTTCCGGCCGTTCGTTCGAGCCGCTCAACGTTGCGAAATCAATGCCGAATGGACGCGCCGGTCGTGGTGTCGTCCGGATCGCGGGTCACTGCGGCATGTTGCCGTGCTTGCGCCTCGCGAGCGATTCGCGCTTGTCGGCGAGCAGGTCGAGCGCCGCGGCGATCTCGGTTCGGGTGTCGGCAGGATCGATCACCGCGTCGATGAACCCTCGCTCGGCGGCCACGTAGGGGTTGAGCAACCGCTCGGTGTAGTCGCGCTCGAACTCGGCCCGCTCCTCGTCGGTCGCTCGCCGCGCGAGGATCGCAGCGGCCTGTCCGGCGCCCATGACGGCGATCTCGGCCCACGGCCAGGCGAGCACCAGATCGTTCCCCATCGTCTTGGAGTCCATGACGATGTAGGCCCCGCCGTAGCTCTTGCGGAGGATGACGCAGATACGTGGCACGGTCGCCCTGCCGTAGGCGAACACGAGTTGCGCGCCGTGGCGGATCATGCCGCGCCACTCGAGATCCTTGCCCGGGTAGAAGCCAGGGGTGTCGACCAGGGTGATGATCGGCAGGTTGAACGCATCGCACCACGACACGAACCGGGCGGCCTTCTGCGAGGCCGGGATGTCGAGGGTGCCGGCGAGTGACATCGGCTGGTTGGCGACGATGCCCACGGGGCGCCCGTCGATCGTGGCCAACGCCGTGACCACGTTGGAGGCCCAGCGATCGCGTAGCTCGAGCAGGGAGCCGTCGTCGGCGATGTCGGCGGCGACGTCGCGCACGTCGTAGCTGCCGGTCGACGAAGCGGGGATGCGCTCGCCAGCCTCGGGGCAGCGCCGACCGGGCGGGTCGTCGAGCGGCCAACGGGGTGGCTCGACGTCGACTGACGTGGGGAGATAGGCGAGGAGATCGCTCACCCAGTCGTGAGCGGCCGCTCGGTCGGGAAGCACCGCCGAGGCCACGCCGGTGTAGCGCTGGTGGTTGGCGACACCGCCGAGCTCGTCGACGTCGATGGCGACCCCGGTGAACTGCTCGACCATGACGGGCCCGTTGACGAACGCTGACGAGCCGTCGGTCATGACAACGATGTCGACCACGCCGCAGAGCAGCGCAGGCCCCGACACGACGGGGCCGTCGACGACGATGATCGTCGGGATCGTCCCGGAGCAGCGGGTGAGCGAGCGAGCCACCCGGCCCCACCCGGCGAGTGCCGGCATGCCTTCGAGGATGTCGGTGCCGCTCGTCGACATGGTGAGGACGAGCGGGATGCGCTGGGCCAGCGCGGCCTCGACGCCGGCTTCGATCTGGAGTGCCGTTGCCGACGACATCGAGATGTCATCACCGGGTTCGGTCGGCTCGGTCTCGATCCAGACGACGGTGCGTTCGCCATCGATCACCGCTCGGTCGGCGCCCGGGTCGAGGTCGGTGAGATCGACCGTGTGGATCTCGGACTGGGCGCGCCCGGGAACGAATCGGTGGAGGCCGAGCGGCTCGGGAGGAAGCACCGTCACGGGTCGACACCGTATCCGCAGGATCTCAACTGGCGTGACGTCGCAGCGACACGACTCGACGGGCCGCCACGTTGGATGTGCGTGGTCGGGAACGACTCAGAAGACCGACGTCTCGAGGTGCACGCCGGGCTGTGCCTCGGCCTGCTCGCCAATGACCTCGCGCATGACCTCGATCGTGACCCGCGTGGCGGTGCTCGGGGTCGGCCGCCGCCGGCGAATGACAGCGACGACGCGACGAGGGAGCTCGGGCATCGGGACGAGATCGGCGGCGTCAGCGGGCCATCCGGCGGTGGCGGTGGCCGGAACGATGGCGGGGGCGAACCCGTCGGCGGCCAGTGCGGCGATCAACCGGACGCCGTCGATCTCTGCGTGGGCTCGGAGCCGGACGTTCGCACTCGCTGCCGCCCGATCGAGGACCTTGCGGAGGGCCGACCCGGTGGGCGGAAGCAGCATCGGCATGCCATCGATCGCTGCCAGGGGGGTGGCGTCGTTGCCGTGGAGCGGGTGCCCCTGCGGCACCATGAGCATGAGATCCTCGGCGAAGAGCGGTTCGACCACGAGGTCGGGGTCATCGATCGGGAGGTGGACGATGCCGGCGTGGAACTCCCCGCCGTGCACGTTGGGGGCGATGGTCGAGGTGGCACCCTCGTGGAGGATCACCCGGACGTTGGGGTGGAGCTCGTGGAGCCGGGTGAGCAGCGCGGGCATGAGCCACCGGGCGGTGGTGCCGATCAGGCCGAGTCGGAGCTGGCCCGACACGTTCTCACTCTTGCTGCCCACATCGCTTGAGATCTCGTCGATCTCGTTGAGCACGCGCCGAGCCCGCTGCACGACGCGATCCCCGTCGTCGGTGAGCCCGCCGTTGGCGCGATCGACCAGCGTGACGCCCAATTCCTTCTCGAGGCGGGCGACGTGGCCCGAGACGTTCGACTGCACTGTGTAGAGCGCACGGGCGGCGGCGGAGAAGGTGCCGTGGTCGGCGATGGCCACGATCGCGGACAACTGACGGACATCCATCTCGAAAAACGATAGCCGCTATCTCGAAGTTCTGCTTGAAAGATGCACGCGTTCACGTGCATACTTTCACAAGCGTTTGTGATTCGAATCACAAAGCGCTCAACCGAGCGAATGGTTCCCCCGCCTGAGCTCGAAACATATCGCAGTGCGAACACCCCCCAATGTTCCACTCGACGAGAGGTCGAACACGCCGAACCCCCCAATCGGCCGACACTCTCAGGTTGAGAGACCCGGATCCCCCCATCCGGGTCTTTCCCGTTTTTTCGGCCAGCTCCGAACGGGTGTCGCTGGAGGAATCTGGGCGGCGCCGCTGGGCGACCGGCCAGGGCGCCGAGATATCGTCTCGACATGGCAGGCGCCGCGTTCTTCGATCTCGACCGAACCCTTCTCGCCGGAGCGTCGGGGGAGGTGTTCTCGAAGGCGATGACCGTCGCTGGATTGTCGTCCGGCCCGTTCCCCGGCGAGAAGCTGCTCTTCGGGCTGTTCAACCGCATCGGCGAGACGTTCCCTTCGATGCTGCTGGCCCGCCAAGGCGTGGCACTTGCAGCCGGTCGGCGCCAGGCCGATGTGCGCGCCGCAGCCGAAACCGTTGCCGACGAGTTGGTCGACATGGTCCAGCCGTTCGCCGAGACCGTTTTCGAGGCGCATCGCGAGGCCGGGCGCCCGCTCGTGCTCGCCACCACGACGCCGTATGACCTCGTCGCCCCCTTCGCTGAACGGCTGGGCCTCGACGATGTCGTGGCCACTCGCTACGAGGCCGGCGCCGACGGCGTCTACACCGGTGAACTCGATGGGCCCTTCGTCTGGTCGGCCGGCAAGCTCACCGCCATCTCCACGTGGGCCGACGAACACGGCGTCGATCTGGCCGACAGCTGGGCCTACTCCGACAGCTTCTACGACACCCCGATGCTCGACGCCGTCGGCAACCCGATCGTCGTCAATCCCGATCCCCGCATGGTGCTCATGGCGGCCGCTCGTCGATGGCCGACGCTCAATCTCGACGTGTCGCCCGGTGTCGTCAAGATCCCGGTGGTCGGTCTCGAGGTGCAGGAGGTCGCCAATCGCTTCAACCGAGCGGCTGCCTACCCCTACGCGCGGTTCCAGTTCCGGAACATCGAGGGCATCCCGAGCGAAGGGCCGGCGATCCTCGTCGGCAATCACCGCAGCTACTTCGATGTGGGTGCGATGTCGCTCGCCATCGCCAAGAGCGGACGCCCCGCCCGCTTCCTGGGCAAGAAGGAGGTGTTCGACGCGCCGATCGTCGGGCCGCTCGCTGCCGCCATGGGCGGTATCCGCGTCGATCGAACCTCGGGTTCCGATGAGCCGCTCCAGGCTGCGGCCGATGCATTGGCCGGAGGGGAGATGGTCGGAATCATGCCCGAGGGCACGATCCCTCGAGGTCCGGCCTTCTTCGACCCGGTGCTGAAGGGTCGGTGGGGCGCAGCTCGTCTCGCTCAGATGACCGGTGCCCCCGTGATCCCGATCGGGTTGTGGGGAACCGAGAAGGTCTGGCCCCGCAATCAGCGGTTCCCCAACGTGCTCAACATCACCGACCCGCCGCTCGTGCAGGTGCAGGTCGGACCACCGGTCGAGTTGAAGCACAAGTCGCTCGATGCCGACACCAAGCGGATCATGAAGGCCCTCGTGAAGCAGTTGCCGAAGGAGGCCCGCGAGGAGCGTGAGCCGACCGCCGAGGAGCTCGCTGCGACCTACCCGCCCGGCTGGTCGGGTGACCCCGAGGCCGAGTCCGAGCGCCGCCCCGGTACCGACTGACCGACGGGCTCGCGAGGTCTCTGAGCTGGGCTGATTCGATTCTCAGCGAGATTTAGTACGAAATCTTCATCCGGCTGGCCGCCGGTGTCGTACACCTCCTTGACGGCGCAACCACAGCGCCACATCAACCAAGGAGAACCACCCCCCATGACCACCCAACGCACGTCGCGGCGCTTGATTGCCGCCCTCGCAGCGGGCACGCTTGTCTTCGCCGCATGCGGCTCTGACTCGAACGAAGCCGAAGAGACCCCCACCGAAGAGGCGGCCGAAGTCGGCACCATCGTCGAGGTCGCCGCCGGCAATCCCGACTTCTCGACTCTCGTCGCTGCCGTCGAGGCCGCTGGCCTCGTCGACACGCTGTCGGGTGAGGGGCCGTTCACGGTGTTCGCACCGACCAACGAGGCGTTTGACGCGCTCCCCGAGGGCCTCGTCGAAGCGCTCCTGCTGCCCGAGAACGTCGACGCGCTCACCGCCGTGCTCACCTACCACGTCGTGGCGGCCGAGGTGCCGTCGTCGGCTGTCGAGTCGGGCCCGGTCACCATGGTCCAGGGCGAGGATGCTGAGATCGTCGCTGACGGTGACACCCTCACCATCGCAGGCGCCAACATCGTCGCCACCGACGTCGCCGCCTCGAATGGCGTGATCCACGTGATCGACGCCGTGATCGTGCCGCCGTCGATCGAAGAGACTGCGCTCCTCGCCATCGCCGCCACTGTCGATGCGATGGAGGACGAGGCCATGGACGAAGAAGATGACGCCATGGACGACGAGGAGGCTGCCGAGGTCGGCAACATCGTCGAGGTCGCCGCCGGCAACCCCGACTTCTCGACCCTCGTCGCCGCCGTCGAGGCCGCTGGCCTCGTCGAGACCCTGTCGAGCGAGGGCCCGTTCACGGTGTTCGCCCCGACCAACGACGCCTTCGCCGCACTGCCCGAGGGCCTCGTCGAAGCACTCCTGCTCCCCGAGAACCTCGAGTCGCTCCAGGCGATTCTCACCTATCACGTCATCGCTGCTGAGGTGCCGTCGTCGGACGTCGCGTCCGGCCCGGTCACCATGGTCCAGGGTGAAGACGCTGAGATCGTCGCCGACGGCGACACCCTCACCATCAACCAGGCCAACATCATCGCAACCGACGTCGCTGCGTCGAACGGCGTGATCCACGTGATCGATGCCGTGATCGTGCCGCCGTCGGTCGACCCCGCCGCACTGCTCGGTGGTGGCGACGAAGAGGCAGCTGCCGATGAGCCGGGCACCATCATCGAGGTGGCCGAAGAGGCGGGCATCTTCAACACGCTGCTCGCCGCTGGCGAGGCCGCCGGCATCAACGCGGTGCTGCAGGCGCCCGGTGCCTACACCATCTTCGCCCCGACCGATGAGGCCTTCGAAGCGCTCCCCGAGGGTCTCGTCGCCGCTCTGCTGCTGCCCGAGAACAGCCAGGCGCTGACCACCATCCTCACCTACCACGCTCTGCCCGTCGAGGCGTTCTCCGCCGATGTCGAAGCGGGCACGATTGCGATGCTCTCGGGTGACGAGGCCGAGATCACGATCGATGGTGAGACCATCATGATCAACGAGGCGACGGTCATCGAGGCCGACGTCGACGCCAGCAACGGCGTCATCCATGTGATCGATGCGGTCATCGTGCCGCCGTCGATCGACCCGGCCGCCCTCCTCGGCTGATTCGTCGGTCGCCACCCGTCTCCCCCGGTTGGCGACCGACCGAAGACTCCCCAACACGATGGGGCGCCCTTCACGTGGGGCGCCCCATCGTCGCGTCCGCAGACTTGGCGCGACCCGATTCGTCGGCCAGGATGCGACCATGAGCGAACTCCCTGCACCGATCGACCTGCTGGCGCACCGGCCGCCGTTCCTTCTCGTCGACGAACTCGTTGCGCTCGAACCAGCCCAGTCGGCCACCGGCATCTGGCGGCCCACCGGCGACGAGTGGTTCTTCCCCGGGCACTTCCCCGGACGGCCAACGCTGCCCGGCGTGCTCATGTGTGAATCGATCGCTCAGGTCGGTGCGTGTGCGCTGCTCGCGGCTCCCGAGTTCGCGGGGAAGCTGCCGCTGTTCGGGGGCCTCGACGGAGCTCGGTTCCGGCGTCAGGTCGTGCCGGGTGATGAGTTGACGATCTCTGTCGAGCTCGGCCGGTTGTCGGCTCGGGCCGGCAAGGGTTCGGGAAAAGTCGAGGTCGGCGGTGAGGTCGCTGCCAGCTGCGATCTGATGTTCGTGTTCGCCGACGTATGACGCACCCGACCGTCCTGTTCGACTTCGATCACACGCTGATCGACAGCGACCGAGCGTTGGCGCTCGCGTACGTCGACGCAGCCGAGGCGGGCGCCATCGCAGATCCTGAGCGTTGGCGGTCGACGTTCGAGGAGATCAACCATGCGCTCTGGCGAGGGGTGGAGCGCGGCGCGCTCTCAGCCAACGAGGTGAAGCATCGCCGTTTCGAAGCACTGTTGATCGAGGTCGGTGCCACCGATCCGGCGTCGATGTCGGCGGTCGCCGACGACATGGCCGAGGCGTTCGTGGTCGGCCTGGTCGAGCACATCGAGTTTCTCCCCGGTGCGGTCGAGCTGCTCGACGGTGTCGGAGCGCGCCAACTCGGGCTCGTCACCAACGGGATCGGGCGTGTGCAGCGCGGTCGCCTCGAACGACTCGGTCTCGTCGACCACTTCGAGACGGTGGTGATCAGCGGCGAGCGCGGTGTGGCCAAGCCCGACCCGGCGATCTTCGGTCACGCGCTGGCAGAGTTGGGCAACCCGAGCATCGACGACGTGGTGATGGTGGGCGACAACTGGTCGAGCGACATCCAGGGTGCGCTCAATGCCGGCCTGGCGAGCATCTGGCTCGCTGGAGGCGACCAACCAACCGAGCCCCCACCCGAGAGCGTGCGTGTCGCAGCGACGCTCACCGAGGTGGCGGTGTTGCTCGGCTGATCAGCTCGGCGGGGCGACGACGATCGAGCCGTTGTGGCCGCCGAATCCGAAGTTGTTCGACACGACCGGTCCCGGCTCCCACGGGCGGGGTTCGCCGACCACGAGATCGATGTCGAGTTCGGGGTCGAGCGCAGCCGTGTTGGCAGTCGGCGGGATGAGCCGATGTTCGATCGACAGCAGCGCTGCCGCAGCTTCGAGCGCCCCTGCGGCACCGAGCGCGTGGCCGGTGACCCCCTTCGTCGACACGACTGGCACGTTGCCGGCGCCGAACACGGCCGAGATGGCGGCTGCCTCGGCGGCATCGTTCAGCGGTGTCGAGGTGCCGTGAGCGTTGATCTGCTTCACGTCGCCCGGCTCGAGGCCCGAGGCGGCCAGCGCCAGCTTCATGCACTCGATCGCACCGACCCCGCCAGGGGCCGGTGCGGTGATGTGATGGGCGTCGGCGTTGCTGGCGCCGCCGAGCACCTCGCCGAGGATGTTGGCGCCTCGCGCCTCGGCGTTCGACCACTCTTCGAGGATCAGCACGGCGCTGCCTTCCCCCATGACGAAGCCGTCACGGTCGGCGTCGAACGGGCGCGAGATGCCCTCGGTCGACAGCGCGGTCATGTTGCCGAAGCCGGCGAGCGCCGTGATGGTGCCCGACGACTCGACGCCACCGGTGGCGACGGCATCGACCAGGCCCCACTTGATGAGGCGCGCCGCGTAGTTGATGGCGTGCGATCCCGCCGCGCAGGCGGTGGTGATCGTCTCGTTCGGGCCGCGCAACCCGTAGCGCATCGAGATGGCCGCGCCCGAGGCGTTGGCCATCATCATCGGAACGAGGAACGGTGAGACGCGACGCTCACCTCTGTTGAGCCTGACCTCGACCTGTTCCTCGAGGGTGTTGAGACCGCCGATGCCGGTCGCGAAGATCGTGCCGAACCGAGCCCCGTCGACGCCGATGCCATCGACACCGCCGGCCGCATCGAACGCCTCGGCAGCTGCGGCGAGCGTCAACTGCTCGACGCGATCAGCGCGGCGCGCTGCCTTCGGGTTCTCGAAGTAGGGCGTGGGGTCCCAGTCGGGGATCTGCACGTACTTGGTGCCGGTGGTACCGGGACCGAGCAGCCCGTTCCAGTACGCCGACGTGCCTTGACCGGCCGGCGCGACGACGCCGAGGCCGGTCACCGCGACCCGTCGGACACCCCCGTCAGGAGCGGGGACGGGTCCGGAGGACATCAGAGCTTGGCCGCGACGAGGTCGTAGGCGTTCTGGATCGTCTCGACGCCCTCGAGGTCTTCTTCGGGCACCTCGATGTCGAACTCCTCTTCGAGCGCCATGACGAGCTCGACGAGGTCGAGGCTGTCGGCGTCGAGATCGTCGCCGAACTTGGCCTCGGGCGTGACGGCGCCCTCTTCGACCGAGAGCACCTCGACGACGCACTTACGGAAACGTCCGAAAAGTTCCTGATCCACTGTGTTTCTCCTGCTGGTTGGCGGGTGGTTGGAGTGTAGGGGGCAGAGGTCAGTGACCCATGCCCAGACCGCCGTCGACCGGGATGACGGCGCCGGTGATGTAGGCACTGTCGGGGCCCGTGAGGAAGTCGACGACGCCGGCGATCTCCCCGGGCTCGGCCATGCGGCCGAGGGGAACCTGGCCGGTGATGGCCGAGCGTTGATCGTCGCTGAGCGCGGCGGTCATGTCGGTGGTGACCGGACCGGGGGCGACGACGTTGACCGTGATGTTGCGCGAGCCGAGCTCGCGAGCGAGCGACCGGGCGAAGCCGACGAGGCCCGCCTTCGACGCTGCGTAGTTGGCCTGACCCGCCGAGCCGAGGAGTCCGACGACCGACGACATGAGCACGATGCGGCCAGTGCGAGCCTTGAGCATGGCCTTGGCGGCGCGCTTGGCAACTCGGTACGAGGCGGTGAGGTTGGCGTCGATGACCGAGGCGAAGTCGTCTTCGGTCATGCGGAGGAGGAGGCCATCGCGAGTGACACCAGCGTTCGACACGAGGATCTCGACCGGAGCACCGAAGTGCTCCTCGACCGCGCTGAAGGCAGCATCGACCTGGTCCCCGTCGGTGACGTCGCACTGCACTCCGAACAGCCCCTCGGGCGGTGGTGACGAGTTGTAGGTGACGGCGACGCGATCGCCGCGCTCGGCGAGGCGGTGGGCGCAGGCGAGGCCGATGCCTCGGGAGCCGCCCGTGATGAGGACGACGCGGCCCTCCTGCTGCTCGGTGTCGGTCATGACGCTGCGTCCTTTCGTTCGGCCGCGAGGTCGGGTCGCCACTGCAGCACGGCGGCGGCTGCCGACATGCCTGCACCGAAGCCGACCATGAGCAGGTGCTCACCGGGTTGGATTCGGCCGTCGTCGAGTGCGTCGACCAGTGCGAGCGGCACCGAGGCCGACGAGGTGTTGCCCGTGCGCTGGAGCACCACGGCGGTGCGTTCGAGCGGAATGCCGAGCCGGTCGACGGCAGCGGAGATGATGCGGATGTTCGCCTGATGCGGCACGACGAGGGCGATGTCGTCGGCGGTGACGCCAGCGGCTGCGAAGGTCTGCTGCGCCGAGTCGACCATGATCCGAACCGCCTTCCTGAACACCTCGCGACCCTCCATGATGAGGTAGCCGCCATGATCTGCGAACAGGTGCTGCTCGGCGGCACCGTCGGAGTCGAGATGCCACGACAGGAGTTGGTTGGCCGACTCGTGGGCCTCGAGCACGACGGCGCCCGACCCGTCGGCGAAGAGGATCGCCGTGTTGCGATCGTCCCAGTCGGTGATGCGAGACAGCGTGTCGGTGCCGATCACGAGGATCTTCTTGGCGCCCATCGCAATCATGCCGTGGGCCTGCACCAGCGCGTACATGAAGCCGGAGCACGCGGCGTTGACGTCGAACGCGCCACACGACAGGCCGAGCTTCTCCTGCACGGTCGACGCAGTGGCCGGCACGGCGCGGTCGGGGGTGGTGGTGGCGAGCACCAATCCGTCGATCTCGCTCGGATCGACACCTGCCATGTCGAGCGCCTTGCGACCCGACTCGATCGACAGGCTCGCGGTCGATCCGCCCACTCGGCGCTCGTGAATACCGGTGCGTTCGCGGATCCACTCGTCGGAGGTGTCCATGGTGGCTTCGAGGTCGACGTTGGTGACGACCTTGTCGGGGAGCGCGACGCCCCAGCCGGTGATGACGCCGCCGTGAGCGTTCGCCGGCACAGCGGGCATCAGTGCGTCCTCAGCCAGGCGATCGGCTGGCGAGCGGTGACCCGCTCGGTGTCGACGGCGATGAAGCTCTGCAGCAGCCCGGCGAATGGGGAGCGGACCTCGTGGTCGCCCACGTGGCCGACGATGGTGCCCACGTCGATCGGGCTGCCTTCGCCGAGTTCGGTGACGGGCGTGAAGATGCCAGCGGCCGGGCTGACGACGAGACGCTCAGCGGCGAAGAGGTGCTCGCCCTCGAGGTGCGCAGCGCGACTCGGTGTTGACGAGTCCACCCATTCGATGAGCTTGTCGAGATCGTCGGGGGTGGCGACTGAGATGGTGCGGGCACCGTCGACCGTGCGCTTCGCCATGCCGGTGAGCACGCCGCCGGGGCCGAGCTCGACGAAGTCGGTGACCCCAGCGCCCGACATCGTGAGGAGGCTGTGTTTCCAGCGGACCGGGCTGCTCAACTGCGCCGAGAGCAGGCTGGTCCACTCGCTGCCACCCTGGTGTGGTGCGGCATCGACGTTCGACACGACGGGAATGTCGGCGTCGCGCGGGTCGGCGGCGGCGATCGCCTCGCGCAACCGCTCGCGTGCCGGGACCATGAACGGCGTGTGGAAGGCGCCCGACACTGGGAGCTGCATCACTCGCTTGGCACCGAGCTCCTTGGCATGCCCCGCAGCGGCATCGACGCCCTCGGGCGAGCCGGCGATGACGACCTGGCCGGGGGCGTTGTAGTTGGCGACCCACACGTCGGCATCGGCGAGGTTGCAGGCAACGCCGACCTGGTCGTCGTCGAGTCCGAGGACGGCGGCCATCGTGCCCGGCTGGGCGTTGCCCGCCTCGTGCATCGCCGCAGCACGCTCGGCGACGAGGCGAACACCATCGTCGAAGGCCAGGGTGCCGACGGCGGTGAGCGCGGTGTACTCGCCGAGGCTGTGGCCTGCGGCGTACGACGGTTCGAGGCCGACGCGGGTGACGGCGTCGAGGACCATCAGGCTCGACACGAACGTGGTGAGCTGGGCGTTGCGGGTGTCTTTGAGCTCGTCGGCGTCGGCATCACAGAGCACGGCGCCGATGTCTCGGCCGACGACCTCGCTGGCTTCGTCGACCAATTCCCAACTGTCGTGGTCACGCCACGGGAGGCCCATGCCGGGCCGCTGCGACCCCTGGCCGGGGAACGTGAATGCGAGCATTGAGCGGAATCTAGACGCTCATCGAGGCGACCAAACCCTTACCGATCGGTAACTCTCGGCTACCCGCGGGTAATGCGCGAGGCACGAAATGGAGTTCGGCGGTGTCAGGCCGTCGAGTGTTCGGAGCGTCAACTCGTCGTGAGCTGATCGAGCAACTCGTCTTGGCGCTGCTCGAGTTCGGCGATCTCGTCGGCAACGTGGGTGCGGTGCCGCCGCATCGCGTCGAGATGTCGCTGGGCGTCGCGGGCCTCGTGGCTCGCGGCGGCCGTTTCGGCGACCATCGCCCGGATCGCCTGATCGTCGGCGTCGTCGCCGAGATGACGGAGCTGCTCGTCGATTACCTCGAGCTCGGCCCGCAACGACTTGAGCCGTGACGCCGTCTTGCTCAATCGTCGCTCCACGAGCCAGGCGGCCATCGGCTCGATTGTACGACGGTCGTGGCTCTCGGGGCTGCCACCCCGGTAGCGTGCCGCCCACGCCCCGGTAGCCCAATTGGCAGAGGCAGCGGCCTCAAAATCCGCCCAGTGTCGGTTCGAGTCCGACCCGGGGCACGTATCGCGGGGGTGGCTCCCGCCGACCGCCCCGTCTACCTGGCGGCAGCTCCCGCTGGCCGCCCCGTTCTTGCCACGGAGGCGCCCCTCCCAGCGCGGTGCCTGCTCGGCTGCTGGGAGGTTCGGGGCGGCGGTGAGAGTTCGTGACGACGGGTGTTCTCACCTCTCACCGGAAGGTCTGGTTGCGGCTCGGGGGACTGGGTGGCGACGGATGGGGTGTGGGAGAGGTAGAACAGACGGATGCCGTTGCGGGTCGTGATCGCAGAAGACGAAGCCATCATCCGGATGGACCTCCGAGAGAGTCTCGAAGAAGAGGGCTACGACGTGGTTGGCGAAACCGGGCGAGGCGATGCGGTCATCGACCTGGTGCGTGAAACGCAGCCCGATCTGGCGATCCTCGACATCAAGATGCCGGGCGCCGACGGGCTCGAAGCGGCCCGCACCATCAACGCCGAGCGGCTGTGCGGCGTGCTGATGCTGACCGCGTTCTCGCAGCGTGAGGTGGTCGAAGAGGCTCGCGACGCCGGTGCGCTCGCGTTCCTCGTCAAGCCGTTTCAGAAGAGCGATCTCGTCCCGGCGATCGAGGTCGCGATGGGGCGGTTCCGTGAACTCCGCAACCTCGCTGGCGACGTCGATGCGCTCGGTGAACAGCTCGAGTCACGCAAGGCGATCGACCGTGCGAAGGGCAAGCTGATCGACGAGCACGGCATGACCGAGCAGGCATCGTTCGCGTTCATCCAGAAGACCGCCATGAGCGAGCGCACCAAGATGCGCGACGTCGCCGAGCGCATCATCATCGGCACGCTCACCCCGCCAACCGACTGATCCGTCGGCACCCGAGACGCACACGACCAGAACGGAGCCGCCGGCATGGGCACCCACCTCCTCGTCGACGGGAACTCGCTCACGTATCGGGCGTTCTTCGCGTTGCCGACCGACATGGCGACCGCCAGCGGTCAGGTCACCAACGCGGTGTTCGGTTTCACATCGATGCTCGCCTACGTCCTCGACGAGCAGGAGCCCGAAGGCATCCTCGTGGCCTTCGACCGGCCTGAGCCGACTTTCCGTCACGAGGCCGAACCCGAGTACAAGGCGCAGCGCGAAGCGGCGCCTGACATCCTCCGCCAGCAGATGGGCCTCGTACGCGAGGTGCTCGAGGCTTGTGGCATCCAGACCATCGACGTGGCCGGTTGGGAGGCCGACGACCTCATCGCCACCGCCGCCGACGCACTCGTCGAGCGGGGCAAGCCGGTCATCATCGTCACCGGCGACCGCGACAGCTACCAGCTCGTGTCCGACGAACGGAACGTCCGGGTCATGTACAACAAGCGTGGCGTCAGCGACTATGCGCTGTACGACGAAGACGGCATCGAGGGCAAGACCGGCGTCCGCCCCGACAACTACGTGCAGTACGCGGCGCTCCGCGGCGACAACAGCGACAACCTGCCCGGTGTGCCCGGGGTGGGGGAGAAGACCGCCGCCAAGCTCATCAACAAGTACGGCGGGCTCGATGGCATCTTCGAACACGTCGACGAGCAGACCCCGAAGCTCCGTCAGAATCTGTCGGAGAACGAGGAGCGGGCCCGGAAGAACCTTGAGCTGATGATGCTGCGCCACGATGCGCCGCTCGAGGGTGTCGATGTCGATGACCTCACCCCGAAGCCGAACGCCGACGAGATGAAGCGGCTGTTCGACTTCCTCGAGTTCCGAGCCCTCTCTGGGCGCATCACCAAGGCGATCGCCGGCATGGGCGCCGAGGTCGACCTCGGGCCCGTCGAGGAGCAGCAGGAGGTCGTCGCAGAGGTGTCGGAAGCCGAGTCGGCCGAGTCGGCAGCGGCCGCGATCGCCGGAGCGGAATCACTCGACATCGCCGGCTCGTGGGCCGGGGAACCCGGTCGATCGGAGCTGGCGGGTGTCGCGTTCGTCACCGACCCGTCGGTCTCTGACGTCATGTGGGTGCCGGCCTCGATGCTGTCGGACTCCTCGGTGGCCGCCGCGCTTGCTGCACACACCGACGTTCGAGGTCACAACGCCAAAGCGCTCATGCGGTCGCTGCTCGGCCTGGGTATCGAGATGGGTGGTCTCACGCTCGACTCGGCCATCGCTGCCTACCTCATCGACCCGGCCGAGGCGCGCTACGAACTGCCCGACCTGATCGAGAAGTACACGAACTTCGCCCGCCCCTCCGACGATGCAGCCGGTTCGGGTCAGCTCGACCTCGACGGTACGTCGCTGTCGGCCGCCGAGCTCGCAGCGCGCGATGCACTCGCCATCCATCACCTGTCGGGGCCGATCCTCGCCAGCCTTGATGCGCAGGGGATGGCCGATTTGTACACCTCGATCGAGAACCCGCTCGTGATGGTGTTGGCCAAGATGGAGCACCTCGGCGTCGGGGTCGACGTCGCCGAACTCGAAGCCCTGAACAAGCGCCTCACCGACGAGGTCGAGCGCTTGGTGTCGGAACTGCGCGAGGTGGCCGGTCGAGACGATCTCAACCTCAACTCGCCAAAGCAACTCCGCGAGCTGCTGTACGACGACCGCGGCCTCACGCCGATCAAGAAGACCAAGACCGGCCCGTCGACCGATGCCGCCACACTCGAGAAGCTCGAGTCGGAGTGGCCCGAGTTCCTCGTCCCGCTCCGGCGCCACCGCGAGGTCGAGAAGCTCCGCGGGACCTACGGCACCGGCCTGCTCAACGAGGTCGCGCCCGACGGCCGCATCCACGCCACCTTCAACCAGACCGTGGCGCGCACCGGCCGGCTGTCGTCCGACCAGCCGAACCTCCACAACATCCCGGTCCGCTCCGAAGAGGGTCGTCTGTTCCGGCGAGCGTTCGTCCCCGCCGAAGGCACCGAGCTGCTGGTCGCCGACTACAACCAGATCGAGCTGCGCTGCATCGCCCACCTCGCCGCCGATCCCGGCCTGATCGAGGCGTTCACGTCGGGGCAGGACATCCACAACGCCACGGCGGCCCGCGTGTTCTCGGTCGAGCCCGACGAGGTGTCGATCGATCAGCGCTCGAAGGCGAAGATGGTGTCGTATGGCCTCGCCTACGGCATGGAGGCCTACGGGCTCGGACAGCGACTGAACATCCCGACCGACGAAGCCGCCGTGATCCTCGATGCGTACTTCGAGGCGTTCCCGAACGTGAAGCAGTACATGGATGACACGGTCGCCGAGGCCCGCGGGCGTGGCTACACCGAAACGCTGTTCGGCCGCCGTCGTCCGATTCCCGAGCTGATGAACTCGAACTTTCGGGTGCGTCAGGCAGGGGAGCGTCAGGCGATGAACGCCGGCATCCAGGGCCTTGCCGCCGACATCTTCAAGGTCGCCCTCGTACGCATCGACGAGATGCTCACCGCCGAACAGGCCGAGAGTCAGCTCATCCTCCAGGTTCACGACGAGGTGATCCTCGAGGTGCCGCCCGCCGAGAAGGAGACGATCGGCGACAAGGTGATCGACCTGATGAAGGGCGCCGCCGATCTCGACGTCCCCCTCGAAGTGAACGTCGCCTGGGGCAAGACCTGGGCCGACGCCAAGTCGTGACCCGTTACAGCTGGTGTCAGACACCAGCTGTAACGCCTACGGTTCGTTCACGATGGGAAGCCACTGGTTCGAGCCGCTCGCCGAGCACATGGGCGAGGCGTACCTCCGCTACTCGTTCACCAAGGGCACGGTGCAGGAGGTCGATCACCTCATCGCAGCATTCGGCCTCGAGCCGGGCAGCCGGATCCTCGACGTCGGGTGTGGGCCCGGACGTCACGCCCATGAGTTGGCCCGCCGAGGCATGGTCGTGCACGGCATCGACATCAGCGAACGCTTCGTCGACATCGCAGGCGATGGCGCGCCCACAGGCGCGACCTTCGAACGGCTCGATGCTCGCGAGCTCGCCTTCGACGCTGAGTTCGATGCCGTCGTCTGCCTCTGCCAGGGGGCCTTCGGTTTGATGACCGCCGACGGCGACGACGGGACCGTGATCGCCGGCATGGCTCAGGCGCTCAAGCCCGGCGGCCGTCTCGCCCTCAGCGCGTTCAGTTCCTACTTCGTGCTCAAACACTGGCCCGAGGGTCACCACGACGGTGCCTTCGACGCCGACACCGGCGTCAACCATGAACGAACCGAACTGCGATCGGAGACCGGCGAGGTGACCGAAGCCGACCTCTGGACCGGCTGCTACACGCCCCGCGAGCTCCGACTCATCGCTGCCGCCCACGGCCTCACCGTCGACTCGATCAGCAGTGTCGAACCCGGCGCCTACGGCTTCGACGCACCAACCGTCGACTCCGCCGAGTTCCTCCTCCTCGCCACGCGCGCCTGAGTACGGTCGGGAACATGGACAGCCTCGAACGGGTCAAGACGCTGCTCGACCCCGAGCGGTTGGCGGTGGCCGGTGCCCTGGCGGCCGCACCCGGCACGACGGCTGACCTTGTCGAGCGAACAGGCTTGTCGGAGCGTGACCTCCTCACGGCGATCGGTGCACTCCGTTCCGCTGGCCTCGCGGCATGGGACGACCAGCACCACTCGCTCGCTCTCGACGGCTTGCGCAAGCTCGCCCGCGACCTGTCCGACACCGAGCTGCCGATGGATCCCGTGATCGGTTTCGGGATGACCCACGAGGAGCGGGTGGTGCTCTCCCGGTTCTTCGAGGGACGCACCCTCATGTCAGTGCCCGCATCGCGCGCCAAGCGTCTGATCGTGCTCGAACGGCTGGCGCTCGAGTTCGATCTCGGTCGCCACTACACCGAGACCGAGGTCAACGAGATCCTCGGTGCGTTCAACCCCGACTGGTCGACGTTGCGCCGGCACCTCGTCGACGAGGGCTTCCTCGATCGCGAAGCCAAAGGCGGTGGCAACGAGTACTGGCGCAGCGGCGGCCGCGTCCCCGGCATCACATGAGCGAACCTGCTCCTGCGGTCTTCGCTGTCGACGACATCGGGTACTCGCTCGACGCCGACGGTGAGCGCCGCCCCACTGTGGTGATCGATGCGTCGGCCGCCCCCGAGGTGGCCGACCTTGCAAGAGTGCATGCGATCGAGGGGATCGGCGACATCGCCACCCACGCCATCAGGTCGGGCGATGCGCTCCTGCTGGGCGTCCGGCTGAGCGTGCCGGTGATGACGACGTTCGTGCTCGCGTTCGACCTCACCCGTCACCGGGAGTTCCTCACCGACGTGGTGGCAGCCGAGGTCTTGGTGATCGCCCACACCGACCCGACCGCCGCCGAGGCCGAACACCCGTTGTGGCTCGCCGTCGACATCGACGGCCCAGCTCTCGCCGCCGGCCTCGCCGACTCAACTGGCTGAAGCCGGGCGTCAGGCGGTCTTGGTGGCGGCGGCCGCTTGCAGGCCGAGTTCGCTGATCGAGGTCTCGCGCATCTCGACCTTGCGGACCTTGCCGGTGACGGTCATCGGGAACTCCTCGACGAACTTCACGTAGCGCGGCACCTTGTAGTGGGCGATCTTGCCGCGGCAGAACTCACGCACGGCGTCGTCGTCGAGCGTCTTCCCGGGCAGCGGCTTCACCCACACCATCAGTTCTTCGCCGTACTTCTCGTCGGGCACGCCGATGGCCTGCACGTCTTCGATGTCGGGGTGGGTGTAGAGGAACTCCTCGATCTCGCGCGGGTAGATGTTCTCGCCGCCGCGGATGACCATGTCTTTGATGCGGCCGACAATGTTGACGTAGCCGTCGTCGGCCATCACGGCGAGGTCGCCGGTGTGCATCCAGCCGTCGGCGTCGATGGCGTCGGCGGTCTTCTCAGGGTCGTTCCAGTAGCCCTGCATCACCGAGTACCCGCGGGTGCAGAATTCTCCGGGCGTGCCGCGGGGCACCGTTTCGCCCGTTTCGGGGTCGGCGACGCGGATCTCGACGTGGGGATGAACGGCACCGACCGTTTCGGTCTGGTGTTCGAGGGTGTCCCCCGGCAGCGTCTGGGTCGACACCGGCGACGTTTCGGTCATGCCGTAACAGATGGTGACGTCGACCATGTTCATGTCGGTGATGCACTGCTTCATCACTTCGACCGGGCACGACGAGCCAGCCATCACGCCGGTGCGGAGGGAGGTGAGGTCGTGCGACCCGAACCCCTCGTGGCCGAGCATGGCGATGAACATCGTCGGCACGCCATAGACCGAGGTGCACTTCTCGTCTTGGAGCGCATCGAGCACCGCCGTCGGCTCGAATGCATCGCTGGGAATGACCATGGTGGCGCCGACCGACGTGCAGCCGAGGTTGCCCATGACCATGCCGAAGCAGTGGTAGAAGGGCACGGGGATGCACAGGCGGTCGCCGGGGCCGACCTGCTGGAGGCGGACCACGTTGTAGCCGTTGTTCAAGATCCCGCGGTGGGTGAGCGTCGCGCCCTTCGGGAACCCGGTGGTGCCCGACGTGTACTGGATGTTGATCGCATCATCGGGGGAGAGGCCCGCGCTGATCGCCCGCACGTCGTCGGATCGGCTGTCGTCACCGGCGCACAACTCGTCCCAGTCGTGGTCCCAGAAGAACACGGCGCGCTCCAGCGACGGCACCTCGCTGCGCACGCTGTCGGTCATCGCCCGGTAGTCGGAGGTCTTGAACGATGGTGCCGCGATCAGCCAACGGCACCCCGACTGGTTGAGGGCGTAGGCCAGCTCGTGGGTGCGGTACGCCGGGTTGATGTTGACGAGCACCACGCCGATCTCCGCCGTGGCGTACTGCACCAGCGTCCACTCGGCGTAGTTGGGGCTCCAGAGCCCGACCCGGTCGCCGACCTCGAGGCCGGCGGCGAGCAGGCCGGTGGCGAGTCGATGGACCCGGTCGGCGAACTCGTCGTAGGTCCAGCGGATGCCCTGCTGGCAGGACACGATCGCCTCACGATCGCCGTGAGCCGCGACGGTCTGGGCCAGGTTGGCGGGGATCGTGTCGCTGAGGAGCGGTGTGTCGGTCGGGCCGATCTCGATCGATGGTGCAGCCATCCGCCTAGTGTCGCACGTCACAGGTGCGGACCGCGAGCTGGTCGGGTGCGATCGAGCGGCTCTCGCAGATGGTCGGTTCCGCGCCCTCGGTGGTAGCGTTGTCGTCCCGGTTCTGCCGCATCCAGCGGCGCGCTCCGGTTCCTGTTCAACGATTCACGTCCGTATCCGAAAGCCCGATTTCCTTGTCCGACGCACCAGCACCCACCGCCGACACCCCCTCTGACTCCGGGTTCGGCACCTTCGACGACGAAGGCAACTACACCCCGCGCGAGATCATCTCCGACGATCTCGGCATGTCCTTCGAAGATGCCATCGCCGGCACCATGGTCGAGGTCGAAGACGGCCAGATGGTCAACGGCACCGTCGTCAAGATCGACAAGGACGAGGTCCTGCTCGACATCGGCTACAAGTCCGAGGGCGTCATCCCGAGCCGCGAGCTCAGCATCCGCAACGACGTCGACCCCTCCGAGGTCGTCGGCATCGGCGAGCAGGTCGAGGCGCTCGTCCTCACCAAGGAAGACAAGGAAGGCCGTCTGGTCCTGTCGAAGAAGCGTGCGCAGTACGAGCGTGCGTGGGGCGACATCGAGCAGAAGAAGGAGAACGACGAGGTCGTCTCCGGCCCGGTGATCGAGGTCGTCAAGGGCGGCCTGATCGTCGACATCGGCCTCCGCGGCTTCCTCCCGGCATCGCTCGTCGAGCTGCGCCGGGTCCGTGACCTGCAGCCGTACATCGGCACCCAGGTCCACGCCAAGATCATCGAGCTCGACAAGAACCGCAACAACGTCGTGCTCAGCCGTCGCGCCTACCTGGAAGAGAACCAGAAGGAGACGCGCGACCAGTTCCTCAACAATCTCAAGGTCGGCGAGGTGCGCGAAGGCACCATCTCGAGCGTCGTGTCGTTCGGTGCGTTCGTCGATCTCGGCGGTATGGACGGCCTCATCCACGTCAGCGAGCTGTCGTGGAAGCACGTCGATCACCCCGGCTCGGTCGTCGCCGTTGGCGATCCGGTCAAGGTGCAGGTCCTCGACGTCGACTTCAGCCGCGAGCGGATCTCGCTGTCGCTCAAGGCGACGCAGGCCGATCCGTGGCAGGAGTTCGCCGAGGGCCACCAGGTCGGTCAGCTCGTCTACGGTCGGGTCACCAAGCTCGTGCAGTTCGGTGCGTTCGTCCAGGTCGGCGATGGCATCGAGGGTCTCGTGCACATCTCCGAGATGTCGGCGCACCACGTCGACAGCCCCGAGCAGGTCGTCACGCCGGGTGAGGAGCTGTGGGTGAAGATCATCGATCTCGACCTCCAGCGCCGTCGTATCTCGCTGTCGATCAAGCAGGCCGCCGAGGGTGGCGAGCTCGCTGCCGAGTACCGCGAGCACTTCGACGTCGACGATGAGGGCAACTACGTGCAGGGTGAGGCGTCGGCCGAGGCCGAAGCCGCCTGGAGCGAGTACTACGGCGAAGACAGCGACGCAGCCCCGGCTACCGATGCCGCCCTGGCTGAGGAAGCCGCCGCCGAGGCCGCCCCGGTCGAAGCAGCCGAAGAAGCCCCCGCCGAGTGACCCGTTACAGCTGGTGTCTGACACCAGCTGTAACGCTTGAGAACTGGATGATGCCCGGCCCGTGTAGGTCGGGCATCATTCGTTTTCGTGATCGTTGTCGGACTCACTGGTGGTATCGGAGCGGGGAAGTCGACGGTGTCGAACCTCCTCGCCGAGCGAGGGGCGGCGATCGTCGATGCCGACCAGATCGCCCGCGATCTGCAGACTCCGGGCACACCGGTGGTGCAGGCGATGGCCGAGCGGTTTGGTGAACACATCCTCGACGCCGACGGCGCGCTGATCCGGGCCGAGGTCGCAAAGATCGTGTTCACCGACGAGCAGGCGTTGAAGGACCTGAACGGCATCGTGCACCCAGCCATGCAGGCCGAGATCCAGCGACAGATCGACGAGCACCGCAGCACCGACCGGGTGGTCGTGCTCGACTTCCCGCTGCTCGGTGAGAATCCCCGCAAGGGGCTCGCCGCGACGATCGTCGTCGACGTGCCCTACGAGGTGGCCGTCAAGCGCGCCGTCGGTCGGGGCATGGACGAGGCTGACGTTCGCAATCGCATCGAGAGCCAGATGCGGCGCGAAGACCGCAACGCGATCGCCACTCACATCGTCGACAACTCGGGCGACATGGTCGACCTGATCTCCCGAGTCGACCGCGTGTGGGAGCAGATTCGTGCGCTCCCGCCGACCGACGCCGACGACCTCGCGAAGCCCATCGACACCACACGGGTCGCGTGGGTGTTCGGCTACGGCTCGCTCGTGAGCCCGGCGTCACTGGCCCGGACCATCGGCCGGCTCACGAAGCCGGGCACGGGGTTCCATCCGGCCACGCTCGCCGGATACGGCCGGCGTTGGAACTACGGCGTTGGCCACGTCACCGGCTCGTGGACCGCCGTCGACGGTCGCGAGATCTCCGACGGCACGATCGTGGCGCTCGGCCTCGTCGAGTCGGTCGACGAGAAGGTCAACGGTGCGATCGCGTCCCTGACCGCCGACGAACTCGCCGACCTCGACCATCGAGAACGCAACTACGACCGCGTCGACGTCTCGCACCTGATCGACGACATCGACGACGTCGATCTCGAGGGTCTGCCGGTGTTCGCCTACGTTCCCCGAGCGAGTGCCGTCGAGCGCTACGAAGCGGCTCGTGACGCAGGCACCGGTGCGGTCAGGCAGACCTATTGGGACCTGGTCGACGATGCGTTCGGCGTGCTCGGCGCTGGCGAGCGAGACCGGTACCACGAGTCGACGCCGGCGCCTGACGTGCCGGTCGTCGACATGCGGCCGCACTGAGCCGGTGCCGCGGGCCGACGGTTCGTGCCAGCGCGATGACGCTTCGATGACGCTGCCCGGCGCACCGTTGCATCGATGAGCACCCTGCCAACGCGCCACCAACTCACCGCCGTCGTCGCCACGTTCGCGCTCGCGCTCGCGAGTGGATGCGGTCCGGGATCAGACTCCACGCCGAGCGGCGACCAATCCACCCAGCAGTCGTCGAGCGACGCCACGCTCACGATCTCGCCATCGAGCGGCCCCGACGGTCAGAAGGCGACGGTGACCGTGACGGGTGCGCAACCGAACTCCGACGTCGACATCCGATACGGCGTCGGCAACGAGTCGGCGTTAGCGAACCAGGACGGCGAGGCGTCGGCGGAGCTGACCTTCAATGGGCAACCCGGCGAGGTCGAGGTGGTGGCGACCGGGATCGGCAACGTCGAGCTCGGGCGGGGAGTGTTCACGATCACGGGCCCACCGCCGGGCTCGTCGCTTCCTCCGGCCGAGACCACCACGACGGCACCCTCGAGCACCGTTCCGGATCCCAACCCGCGGGTCCCCACGGTCACGCTGACGGTGTCGCCGCCGTCGGGCAAAGCCAGCTCGCCGGTGTCGATCATCGTGACGGGACCTCCCGGTGAGCAGGTGACGCTGTTCTTCCGAGGCCAGCAGGCGCAGACCGGCGGGTCGACCGACGGCCAGGGCAACTACACCTTCCCGACCACGTTCACCGGCACGGATGGCGAGGTCATCGACATCCGGGCCGAGATCACGGTCGCCGGCCAGACCGGCTCGGCCTCGGGCACGTTCACGATCACTCCGTCGGTCGATCCGCCGCCGACGACCACACCCGAGGAGGAAGAGGCCGGCGAACCGATCGGGTTCATCCCCGGCTCACTCGAGCTGACCGAGTTCCACGAGACCGATCAGCTGCCGGAGGATCTGATCGTGTTCGGCGCCCTGTCGGCGCTGATCGCAGCCTGGAATGAGGAGATCGACATGTTCGACCTGCTGTTCCTCGTGTTCGACGAGAACGGGTCGGGGGCGTTCGACGACGGCGACCGAATCTGGTTCGACCCGCAACCCGTGATGTCGGGTGACGACACGTTCCTTCCCATCGACACCTTCGGGACTTACTTCGTCGGGGGCGTCCCCGAGGGATGGACGTTCCCAGACGGTGCGACCGACGGGCCGCTCGAGGGGCTGAGCCAGAATCCCGACGGGTCGTGGCAACTCACCCCCGATGGTGACCCCGTCGTCTTCGAGGATGGCTTCGAGTCCGGGACGCCGACCGCGTGGGTCGTCGACGGAACCCCGGCGATGCCGTGACCGATCAACGCCGGGACGCCGCTGGGGGACGCGTGTTCTCCGGCGGCGGCGCCACCGAGCTACGGTCGGTCGTCGTCGATCGACTCGCGAGGGAGGTGGCGTTGTCTCGACCGTTCCGGCACCGGCCGCCGGAGGTGGCACCCGGCTCCATCCTGCGGTCTCGAGTTCAGTCCGTGCTCGCCGGCCGCTTCGATCGCAGGGTCACCTCGATCGCTGCCGGTGCGGGCTTCGGGAAGACGACCGCGCTCGCGCAGGCTTTCGAAGAGAACCGTCTCGGCCCGCTCGGCATCGATTTCTGGTTGGCATGTGGGCCTGAAGACGCCGACCCGGAGCGCCTGGCGAGGGGGGTGTCGGCGAGTCTCGGCCTCGACGAGGCGGCGTCGGCCTCGGAGCTGACCGACACCGTGTCGGAGGCCGTCGGGGCGTTGGCTCCGAGCGCGGTCTGTCTCGTGCTCGACGACGTGCAGTTCGTCGCCGACACCGAGGCGGCAGCCCTGATCGACGAGTTGATCGACCGTCTCCCCAGCAACGGCCACCTGTTGCTCTGTGGTCGGCGTCTGCCCGAGGTGGTGCTGACGCGGCTCGAACTGATCGGCGAGGCGGTCACGGTCGGCGAAGCAGCGTTGGCGTTCGAGGCGGCCGAGGCTTCCCAGCTCCTGGGTGGCGACGGCGACGTCGCCGAGCTCGGCGGATGGCCGGCGCTCGTGCGCCTGGCCGGGTCGGGACGAGGTCGGCGCTTCGTCGAAGAGGAGGTGCTCCGCAGCCTCGACTCGGCCGAGCGCGAGGTCATTCGCATCCTCACGATCCTGGGTGAGGCCGATGCCGTGACCCTCGGAGCACTCGCCGACGTCGATGCAGATGCCGTGCTCGAACAGCTTCCGCTCGTCCACCGCCGAAACGACCGCTGGGCAGCACACGACCTGTGGGCAGATCTACTCGGCGATGTCGATCTCGCGGTCGTCGAACGTGTACGCCGTGGAGCGTCCGGCCTCCTGCTCGAGTCGGGCAACGCCAGCGGTGCGGTCGACGCGCTCGCGCCGCTTCCACACGATGTCGTCGGCGCGGTCGACCGAGACCTCGTTGCCGCGCTTCGTCAGGTGCTGATCCACGGTGATCGCACCGACCCCAGCCTGCTCCGGCGCTGGGCTCGACGGTGGCCGCTCGGTGGTTCGGGCGAGGAGCCAGCCGGCGCCGCTCACGCCCTGCTGCACGGGCTGCTGTCGCGGCTCGACAACCCTGGTGGCGAGGACTGCCAGCAATTGCTCCGGTCGGCGGTCGATGGATTCGAGCGTGATGGTGACGACCTCGCCGCAGTGGCCGCCCTCAGCGCGCTCGTCTACTCGTACCACGTGCGTCGCGACGTCGAGGGCTTGCTCTGGGCGTTCGGCGAACTCCAGCGGTTCGCTGACGCGGGCGTTGCCTCGGCCAGGCCGTTCCCACTGCTCGGCCAGGCGCTGGTGGCGACCTCGAGCGCAGCTCCTGCTGACGTGCTCGAGCACACCGAACGGTTGCTCGACATGCCGCTCGGCTCCGATCTGCGTGCGATCACGCTTTGGCTCCACGCAACGGCGCAGGGCAACCTCGGTCTGCCGAGCGTGGAAGCAGCTGCCGAGTGCTACGAGATCGGGCTCCCTGTACCGGGCATGGCGATGATCCACAGTGGCGCGCGGTGGAGGTCGGGTCTCGTGCGCGAGATGCTGGCCTCGCCGACGAAGCCGCTCGATGGAGAGCGAGATCGTTTCCTCACTGCGACCTGGGAGGCATGCCTCCATGGCTGCCTCGGCGACGTTGCAGCGGCGGAGGCCAGTCTCGACGTCGTCACCTCATCGGTGGCGAACGCGTCCCAGTGGCAGACGGTCGGGAGCGTGACGCTCCCGACGATGGTCGTCCGGAACGCTGCAGGTCGGATCGACGAGGCCAAGGCAGCGGTCGACGAGTTCCTCGCCGCAACCCCTCGTGAGGACCAGGGTCGGTTCTATCGCTGGTTCGGCATGGGCGCGATCTACACGCTCGCGCCGGGTGAGCGGGACTGGTACGACGAGCGGATAGCTGCGGGCGAGGCCGGCCCGTTTCATCAGCGCGACTACGCGTTGGTCAGTGCCTTCGTCGCCATCGAGGAGCGAGCTGATGCCGATGCAGCCCGGTCGGTTCCGTTTCCCGCGACCGCAGGTGAGTTGATGCCCTCGCTCGGTCTGCGCAACGGAGCGACGGTGCTCGCCGCTGCCGTGGGCGTCGGGCGCGACGACGTGGGGTCGCTGCTCGACGATCTGGTCGACCTGGTGGGGGAGCGGGCCCGGAGCCGGTGGCGTGAGCTGTCCGATCACCCAGCATCGTTCGTCGCCGACGGAGCACGGACGATCATCGAATCGCTCCCCGTGCCACCCGCCGAACTGGTCGAGCTCTCGGTGCTCGGGCCGACGGTGCTCCGCGCTGCTGTCGGCGAGGTCGATCATCCTGATTGGCGCCGCGAGCGAGTTCGAGCGTTGCTGACGTATCTGGTGCTCCACCCCGACGCCAACCGTGAGCGGGTGATGGCGGCGTTGTGGCCCGAGGCGGAAGAGGCATCGGCACGTCGGAGCCTCCGGTCGACGCTCAACATGCTCCACGACGTGATCGAGCCGAACCGGCTCGGTCGAGATGCACCGTTCTTCGTTCGGCCGCAGGGGCAGCGCCTGACGTTGCAGGTGGCTCCCGTGGCCCGGTCGGCCGACGACGCATCACCCTCCGACGGGCTGTTCGTCGACGTCGTCGAGTTCGAGCGCCTCGTCGACGAGGGCGAACAGGCCGAAGCGCGAGGCACGCCGTCGCAGGCCGTCGACCCGTATCTGGCCGCCGTGGCGCTCTATCGCGGCGACCTGCTGCCCGACTGCTACGACGACTGGGCGGTCTTCGAACGTGATCGGCTCCGCAGCCGACTCGTCGCTGCGGGCGTGCGGGCGGCCGAGCTGTTGGGTGCGACGGGGCGCGCCCGACAGGCGATCGAGACCGCGACCAAAGTGCTCGCGTTCGAGCCCTGGTCGGAGCCGGCGCACCGGGCGCTGATCGCCGCACACCTCGAACTCGGTGACCTTGCGGCGGCGCGTCGGGCGCTCGACACCTGCGAGCTGGTGCTCGCTGACCTGGGTGGGCCGAGTGAGCCGCAGACGCTCGAACTCACGCGACGCCTCGCCCGCCGCTGACTCGCGGGCCAGCGGTGACGATCAGCGATAGTTGCCGAGCTCGGCGCCGATCTCCTCGGGCGTGGTCATCGGCTCCCAGCGGGCGACGACGTCGCCGGCGCCGTTGACCAGGAACTTGGTGAAGTTCCAGCCGATGTCGCTCGTTTCGCCCTCACCGGGCTGCGCCGACTTGAGCAGGGTGTAGAGCTCGGCCTCGTCGTCGCCGTTGACGTCGATCTTGGCGAACATCGGGAAGTCGACGTCGAACTTCGAGGTGACGAAGTCGAGGATCTCGGCTTCGGTGCCTGGTTCCTGGCCGCCGAACTGGTTGCACGGAAAGCCGAGCACGACCAGATCGTCGTGGTCGTGGTGGAGCGTACGCAGACCTGCGTACTGAGGGGTGAGGCCTCAAGCGCTGGCGACGTTGACGACGAGGGCGAGCTTGCCCTGGTAGTCGTCGAACGTCACCTGATCGCCCGTGATGGACGTCATGGTGATGTCGTGGAATGCCATGGGAGTGCACCGTAGCGGGCTGGGGCGCGCGTCCAGGTCACACGCTTGCCCGATCTCGGGATAATGTGTGGCACCCCATGTCCGACGACGTTCGACCTCCGAGGGGCTGCGGCGACGCAGCCCGTTCCCTCGCTGGCAGGCCCCCCTTTCATGGCCTGTGGCCCGGTCGGCATGGCCTGCTCGTCGTTCAACACCCTCGAAGTCGCTGATCGATGCTCGACGCGCTCGGACTTGTTGCTGTCGTCGTGCTCATCGCGGCGAACGGATACTTCGTCGCTGCCGAGTTCGCGTACGTCGCCGCTCGGCGGCAGAAGTTCGTCGACGCCGCTGAGCAGGGCGACAAGAAGTCCCGCCGGGCGATCCAGGTCCACAAACGCCTGTCGTTCATGCTGTCGGGCGCCCAGCTCGGCATCACGGTGACCTCGCTCGTGCTCGGTTTCATCGCCCGGCCAGCGATCGCCGGCCTGATCGAGGGTCCGCTCACGTCGTTCGGCGTTCCCGAGAGCTCCGTGTTCGGGGTGTCGCTCACGATCGCCTTCGTGCTCGCCACCATTTCGCAGATGGTGTTCGGCGAGTTGGCCCCGAAGAACCTCGCCATCGCCAAACCCGAGCCGGTCGCCCGAGCGGTGGCCGGTTCGACGCTGGTGTTCATGAAGGTCGCCGGGCCGATCATTCGGCTCTTCGACGGCGCAGCGAACCGGCTCCTCCGCATGCTCGGCATCGAGCCGGTCGAGGAGCTCCATGGCGCCGTCTCGGCCGACGAGCTCGATCTGATCGTCGACGAGTCGGCCGAGCACGGCCACCTCACCCCGTCGCAAGCAGCGTTGCTCGAGCGGGCCATCGACTTCGCCGATCTCGAGGCCTGCGATGCGATGGTCCCCTGGAACAAGGTCAACACGATCAACGCCGGGTCGAGTGCCGCCGACCTCCGTGACGCCATGGCATCCCGTCGCTCGCGTTTCCCGGTCGTCGACGACGACGGCAAGGTCCAGGGGATCGTCCACGCGAAAGACCTCCTCGGCGTCGAACGCGGTCAATACGGCGAGGTCGTGGTCGACTCGCTGATGCACGATGTCATCGCCGTGCCCGAGGCAGCTGGCCTCGGCACCGTGCTCACCGATCTTCGCAGCCACTCGACCGAGATGGCGTTGGTGATCGACGAGTACGGCGGCCCGGCCGGCATCGTCACGCTCGAAGACATCGTCGAGGAGCTCGTTGGTGAGATCGAAGACGAGTACGACGGCGTCGAGCCGGGTGAACCTGCCGAGCGCGAGCCGGGCGTGTGGACGGTGCCCGGCACGACTCGGCCCGACGAGATCGAACGTACCACAGGCCTCGAACTCCCCGACGGTGAGTACGACACGGTCGCAGGGCTGGTGTTGCAAGAGCTCGAGCGTCTCGCCGAGCCGGGCGATGCGGTCATCGTCGACGGGGTGCTGCTGCGCGTCGACGCCGTCGACGGCTACGCGATCGAGACGCTGACCGTTCAGGTCGATCCGAACGCTCCGACCGACGACGACGATCACGACGGCACCGACGGCCAGTCGGGCGACGATCACGACGGCACCGACGGCCAGTCGGGCGACGATCACGACGGCACCGACGGCCAGTCGGGCGACGATCACGACGGTGACGAACGATGAGCGTGATCGCCGTGCTGGCCGCCGAGGAGGGCATCAACGTCGACGTGGGGGCGCTCGTGCTCGCCGTGGTGCTCCTGGGGCTCAACGGGTTCTTCGTCGCAGCGGAGTTCGCATTGCTGGCGTCCCGCCGCTCGCGCATCGAGCAGCTCGCTGCCGACGGCAACAAGCGAGCGAAGTCCGCGCTTGCGGGCATTCGCGAGCTGACGCTCATGCTCGCCGGTGCGCAGCTCGGCATCACCATGTGTTCGCTCGGTCTCGGCCTCGTCGCCGAGCCGGCCGTGGCCGCCATCTTCGAGGGGGCGCTCGGACAGTGGTTTACGCTGTCCGACACGTGGACGCACATCATCGGCTTCACCTTGGCGCTGTCGCTCGTCGTGTTCTTGCACATGGTCGTTGGTGAGATGGCGCCCAAGTCGTGGGCGATCTCGCATCCCGAAGACTCCGCGCTGAAGCTCGCTCGGGCCTTCCGGCTGTTCGTCCAGATGTTCCGTCCGGTCATCTGGTTCATGAACACGATCGCCAACGGCGTCGTTCGCCTGGTCGGCGTCGAACCACAAGACGAGCGGGCCATGGCCCACTCGGCGAGCGACCTTCGCCTGCTGCTCGACGAATCGGCCGGCCATGGTGGCCTGGCCAAGACCGAGCACGAGCTACTCGCCCGCTCGCTCGACCTGTCGGGCCTCACCGCAGCCGACGCCATGACCGCCCGGCGAGACATCATCGCCATCGCTGCCGACGCGACCGCCGACGTCGCTGCGGCCGAGGCCCACCGCACCGGTCGCAGCCGGATCGTCGTCTACCGCGACGACCTCGACCACGTCGAAGGGTTTGTCCACGCGAAAGACCTGCTACGTCTGCCCGAGGGCAGTTGGCCGACCACCCAGGTCGGCACGATCGTGCGCGACATCATGGTCACTCCCGAGCATCATGGCCTCGAAGATCTGCTGCTCGAGATGCGAACCAACCGAGCCCACATCACCCTCGTCGTCGACGAGCGGGGGACCGTGGTGGGGTTGGTCACGCTCGAAGACGTGCTCGAGGAGTTGATTGGTGACTTCGACGACGAGTCCGATCAGCGCCTCGAAGACTGTGAGCAACTCGCCGACGGCTCGTTCAAGATCTCGGGCAGCCTGCGCGCCGATGAGTTCGAGCAGTGCGTCGGCGTCGCACTGCCTGAGGGGGAGTGGCAGACGGTGGCTGGCTATGTGATCGACGCCGTTGACGAGATCCCCGATGTCGGCGCCCGCATCCGCACCGAACTGGGCGAGTTCGAGGTGCTGTCGATGGACGGCTATGCCATCGAGCGCCTCTGGGTGCGTGTCACCGCCGTCGACCGCTCCGAGTAACGACCTGCACGAACGCTTGTTCGGGGTCGGTAGGCTGGGGCGATGGCTGACACCGTCGAACGCGACTTGGACCTGCTGTCCGGTGGCGACGGAGATCTGCCGTCCGCCGACTACGGCGCCGCACCTGACCTCGACGAGCAGGTGTTCAAGATGGTGTCCGACTTCGAGCCGTCGGGGGACCAGCCCAAGGCGATCGAGGCGCTGAGCGCTGGCGTCGCCGGCGGCGACCGGTTCCAGACCTTGCTCGGCATCACGGGCTCGGGTAAGTCGGCCACGATCGCGTGGACCATCGAGCAGACCCAGAAGCCGACGCTGATCCTCGCACCGAACAAGTCGCTCGCCGCCCAGCTCGCTCAGGAGATGCGCGAGTTCTTCCCGCACAACCGCGTCGAGTACTTCGTCAGCTACTACGACTACTACCAGCCCGAGGCGTACATTCCGTCGAGCGACACCTACATCGAGAAGGACTCCTCGATCAACGACGAGATCGACCGGCTCCGCCACTCGGCCACCGCAGCGCTTCTCACACGACGTGACACGATCGTCGTCGCGTCGGTGTCGTGCATCTACGGCATGGGGAACCCCGACGAGTACCGCGGGCACCTGCTCGACCTCAACGTGGGCATCGACTACGACATGCGATCGATACTCCGACGGTTGGTCGACATGCAGTACGACCGCAACGACATGACGCTCGGCCGCGGTAACTTCCGGGTGCGCGGCGACACGATCGAGATCCACCCGGCCTACGAGGAGAACGTGCTCCGCGTCGAGATGTTCGGTGACACGATCGATCGCATCACCACCATCGATCCGGTCACGGGCGAACAGCTCAAGGAGCTGCCGCGGGCACATGTGTTTCCGGCCACCCACTACGCCACGTCGTCCGAACGGCTGGCCGTGGCGATGGGCAAGATCGAGCACGAGCTGCAGGTGCGCCTCAAGGAGTTCGAAGAGAACGGCCAGCTGCTCGAAGCTCAGCGGTTGCGGATGCGCACGCAGTACGACCTCGAGATGATGAGCGAGGTCGGGTACTGCAACGGCATCGAGAACTACTCGATGCACATGGACGGCCGCGAGTACGGCGAGCCGCCATTCACCCTGCTCGACTACTTCCCCGACGACTACCTGCTCGTGATTGACGAGTCGCACGTGGCCGTTCCGCAGTTGCACGGACAGTTCGCCGGCGACCGGGCCCGCAAAGACGTGTTGGTCGAGCACGGATTCCGGCTGCCGTCGGCGCGTGACAACCGGCCGCTCACGTTCGAGGAGTGCCTCGAACGAATCAACCAGTGCGTGTTCTTGTCAGCGACGCCGTCCGATTACGAGCTGCGGGTGTCGAACCGCGTGGTCGAACAGATCATCAGGCCGACCGGCCTTGTCGACCCCGAGGTGGTCGTCAAGCCGACCAAGGGCCAGATCGACGATCTCATGGAGTCGGTCAACGACCGCATCGCCCGCGGCGACCGGGTGTTGGTCACCACCCTCACCAAGAAGATGGCCGAGGACCTCACCGACTACCTGCTCGAGCAGGGCCTGCGAGTGCGGTATCTCCACTCCAACATCGACACGATCCAGCGGATCGAGATCCTGCGGGCGCTTCGCCTCGGTGAGTTCGACGTGCTCGTCGGCATCAACCTGTTGCGAGAGGGTCTCGACCTCCCCGAGGTGTCGCTCGTGGCGATCCTCGACGCCGACAAGGAGGGGTTCCTGCGGTCTGAGACCTCGCTGATCCAGACCATCGGTCGTGCTGCTCGGAACGTCGACGGTCAGGTCGTCATGTATGCCGACAAGATCACCGACTCGATGCAGGCCGCCATCTCCGAAACCCAGCGCCGTCGCCAACTCCAGCTCGCCTACAACGCCGAGCACGGCATCAACCCGCAGACGATCCGCAAGGCGGTCGGCGACATCCTGTCGATGCTGCGCCCCGACGAGGATCGCACCGCTGCGGTGCCGGGGAAAGACCGCCGTCGCCGGCGCGAGCGCGACAAGGTGCAGGCCGACCTCAAGTCGCTGCCACAGCAGGAACTGGCCCGTCTCATCCAGACACTCGAGGAGGAGATGCACGAGGCCTCGGCCGAGCTCCGCTTCGAGTATGCCGCGAAGCTGCGTGACGAGATCAACGATCTTCGGCGCGAAATGGCTGACGCCAAATAGCCACTCCGGACGCTCAAATCAGCCGGTCTCGCACTCGCCTTCGTGGGTCGCCCGGTGGTGTCCACGCACAGGGATACCTGTTCTCATCGGGGCTCGAACCCGACGACGTCATCGACGACGCCGAGTCGGCACCTCAGCGGCTCGCGGCTTGGGAGATCGAACGAGCGACCTGAGCGAGGTCGCCGCGGGCGTTGCCGAGGCTGATGCGGAGGAAGTCGCCGCTGGGGTCACCCACGGCGAAGGGTCGGCCGGGCGCGACACCGATCTGGTCGACGCCGAGCGCCCACGTCGTCCGTTGCTCATCGGGGACGGGCAGCCACAGATTCAATCCATCACCCGCCGCTGGTCGAAGTCCTTCGGCTTCGAGCGCCGAAGCCAGATCATCCCGTCGACGGCGGTACTCGCACCGCGCCTGGTCGACGAGTTGGTTCGTCGCCTCGTCGGTGAGCATGCCTCGGAGAAGCTCCTGGACCAGTCGGCTCGTCCAGATGGGCCCGAGCCGTCGCCGCTCAGCCACCGAGGCGATCACGCCGGTCGGACCGCCGATCGCTGCGACCCGCAGGTCGGGCCCGTGGGTCTTCGAGAAGCTGATGATGGTGAGCGTTCGATCGGGGAGATGTGTCGACAGCGACGGTGCAGCACCGTCGAGCAGACCGGCGGTGTGATCGTCCTCGACGATCCACGGCGGACGTTCGGTGTCGCCGATCGCCTTTGCGATGGCCTCGACGCGGTCGGCGTCGAACGATGCTCCGGTCGGGTTCTGTGCGAACGGTTGGAAGAAGCAGGCCACCGGCGAGCGATCGAGCCCTCGCACGAGATCGTCGATGATGGGGCCGCGCTCGTCGACCGCGACGCCCACGATGTCGGCGCCGGCGAGCTCCAGCATGTCGAGCAGTGGGGGGAACGTCGGGTCCTCGACGAGCACGACATCGCCGAAGCCGACGATCGCCGACACCAGCCGATCGAGTGCGTCGAGGGCGCCGTCGACGATCGTGAGCGCCTCAGGTGGCGACGGCCACCGGGCTCGCAGCTCGGCCTCGAGCTCGGGGAGTACCGGCGGGTCGACGTACGAGGAGATCTTGATGTCGGAGCTGATCCGCTCGAGCGCCGGGCCGAGTGGCGGGAGGAGGGCGACGTCTGGCGTGCCGGTCGACAGGTCGATCTGCAACGCGCCCGGCGTGGCCGGCACGCTCCAATAGCGGCCGTGGCCGGTGACGTGACGCTCGCGCACGACGGTGCCGTTGCGCCGGGCTGTTTCGATGAAGCCGTTCTCAGCGAGCACGCCCCACGCGTCGGCGACGGCGCTGCGCCCGACGTCGAGTGCCATCGCAAGCGAACGCACCGTCGGGAGCCGGTCGCCTGGATGCAACTCGTCGCTGCGGATGAGCGATGCGATGCTGCGAGCGATCGACCCCGGTGTGCCGGCGTCGATGTGGGCGGCCAGTTCCTCGGCGTGGTGGACCCGCACGGGTGGTCAGTCGTTCTGAGGGAATCCGAGGTCGACGGTGCTGGTGGCGGGGTCGGGCCAGCGCGACGTGACCACCTTGCCACGGGTGTAGAACTGCACGCCCTCGGGTCCGTACATGTGGTTGTCGCCGAAGAGTGAGTCCTTCCAGCCACCGAACGAGTGGTAGCCAACCGGTACCGGCACCGGAACGTTGATGCCCACCATGCCGGCGTCGGCTTCGGCCTGGAAGCGTCGGGCGGCCCCTCCGTCACGGGTGAAGATCGCTGTGCCGTTGCCCCACGGGCAGTCGCGGATGAGCTGTACGCCCTCGTCGTACGAGTCGGTGCGGACCACGCTGAGTACCGGTCCGAAGATCTCGTCGGTATAGACGCTCATGTCGGTGGTGACGTGGTCGATGAGGCTGGTGCCGAGGAAGAAGCCATCTCCGTCGAACTCCATGTCACGCCCGTCGACGACGACCTTGGCGCCGGCGTCGGCGCCCGCGCCGATGTAGTTGGCCACACGGTCGCGGTGCTCGCGGGTGATGAGTGGACCCATCTCCGACGCAGGATCGGTGCCAGGGCCGATCGTGAGCTTCTCCATGCGGACCTTGATCGCATCGACGAGCGGATCGGCGATCGGGCCGACGGCCACGAGTACTGAGATCGCCATGCAGCGCTCGCCCGCAGAGCCATACGCAGCCGACACAGCGGCGTCGGCCGCGAGGTCGATGTCGGCGTCGGGCAGGACGAGCATGTGGTTCTTCGCCCCACCCAGCGCCTGCACCCGCTTGCCGTGATGAGCGCCCGTCTCATACACGTACTTGGCGATCGGGGTGGAGCCGACGAAGCTCAGCGCCTTCACGTCGGGGTGCTCGAGGAGTCGATCGACGGCCACCTTGTCGCCATTGACGAAGTTGAGGACTCCTTCGGGGAAGCCAGCCTCGTGGAACAACTCGACGATGAAGCGAGGCGCCGACGGGTCACGCTCCGACGGCTTGAGGACGAACGTGTTGCCGGTGGCGATCGCGTTCGGAAACATCCAGAGTGGGACCATCGCCGGGAAGTTGAACGGGGTGATGCCAGCGACGACGCCGAGCGGCTCGCGTACCGAGTACACGTCGACACCGGTCGACGCCTGGCTGCTGTAACCCGCCTTGAGCAGTTCGGCCAGCCCGCAGGCGTACTCGATGTTCTCGAGGCCGCGGGCGACTTCGCCGCGGGCGTCGTCGAGGACCTTGCCGTGCTCGGCGGTGATGCGGCGGGCGATCTCATCGGTGTTGGCGTCGACCAGCTCACGGAACTTGAACATCAGCTTCGTGCGACGAGCGATCGACATGTCACGCCATCCATCGAACGCAGCTCTGGCAGATGCGACGGCCAGGTCGACGTCGTCGACGCTTGCGAGGCCGAGTTCGCCGGTCTGCTCGCCGGTTGCGGGGTCGTACACCGCCGATGTGCGACCGGAGGTGGCACCGGTTGACGTGCCGTCGATGAAGTGTTCGATGTGGTTCATGGTGATTCCTTCTCGCCAGGTGGTTGTCGTCGTTCTCAGATGAGGTAGTCGCTCAGACTGCGCCTGAGGTATCGACCGTGGCCCGTCGAGCCATGCCACCTGTCGTTCTCCACCAGGACCCGTCCGCGTGAGAGCACGGTGTCGACGTGGCCGGTGAGCTCGATGCCGGCGAACGCGTCGTGGTCTTGGTTCATGTGGTGGTTGGTGTCGGTGATCGTCCAGGTCCGGTCAGGGTCGTAGATGACGATGTCGGCATCGGCACCGGGCTGGATGACGCCCTTCCGTGGGTGCAACCCCATCATCCGGGCGGGCGTGGTCGAGCACAGTTCGACCCAGCGGGGGAGTGAGATCTCACCTTGGCGCACGCCCTGAAAGATGAGGTCCATCCGGTGCTCGACGCCGCCGATCCCGTTCGGGATCTTGCGGAAGTCGCCTCGGCCCTGATCCTTCTGATCCTTGAAGCAGAAGGGGCAGTGATCGGTGGCGACGACGGCGAGGTCGTTGGTGCGCAGGCCTCGCCACAGCTCGCTCTGGTGGTGTTCGTGCTTCGGCCGCAGCGGCGTCGAGCACACGTACTTGGCGCCCTCGAAGCCGGGCTGGTCGAGGTGATCCTCGAGCGACAGGTACAGGTACTGCGGGCAGGTCTCGGCGAACACGTTCATGCCCTGGTCGCGAGCGATCGTGACCTGTTCGAGCGCCTCCTTGGCCGACATGTGGACGATGTAGAGCGGGGCGGCGCCGACCTTGGCGAGCTGGATCGCACGGTGCGTGGCCTCTGACTCGAACTCGGGTCGCCGCACGTAGCCGTGGGTGACCGGATCGAGTTCGCCGCGCTCGGCTGCTTGCGAGGCGAGCACGTCGATGGCGATCCCGTTCTCGGCGTGCATCATCACCAGCCCGCCGTTGCCGGCTGCCTGCTGCATCGCTCGCAGGATCTGGCCGTCGTCGGAGTAGAGCACCCCGGGATACGCCATGAAGAGCTTGAAACTGCTGATGCCGTCGTCGACGAGGCCGTCCATAGCGGCGAGCGCAGCGTCGTCGACCCCGCCGAGGATCATGTGGAAGCCGTAGTCGATGGCGCAGTTGCCGTCGGCCTCGGTGAACCGAGCTTCGACGCAGTCGCCCACCTGCTCGCCCTGCTGTTGGGTGACGAAGTCGACGATGGTGGTCGTGCCCCCCCATGCCGCAGCGGTGGTGCCCGTCTCGAAGGTGTCGGACGACGTGGTGCCGGCCGTCGGCAGCTGCATGTGGGTGTGCACGTCGACGCCGCCCGGCACGACGAGTTTGCCGGAGGCGTCGATGATTCGAGCTCCGTCTGCAGCGGCCAGCGCGATGTCGCTGCCCGGCTGGAGGACGGCCACGATCGACTCACCGTCGATCAGCACCTCGGCCGCCTCGGCACCCGTGGTGTTGATGACCGTGCCGCCGCGGATGAGGGTCGTCATCGGGTCAGCCCCCGTGCGCCGCGGTGACCGTGGCGATCGCTTCGATGAGCGCGTTCATGCCTTCGTCGAGTTCGTCGGCGGTGACGTTGAGCATGGGTGTGATCCGGATGACGTTGCCGTACAGACCCCCCTTGCCGATGAGCAGGCCGTTGGTCTTGCACGCCTCGAGCAGGTCGGCTGTGCGCAGCGGGTCGGGGTCGAGGGTTCCGGGAGCGACGATCTCGATCGCCTGCATGAGGCCCCGGCCACGTCGTTCGGCGATCCAATCGGTCGACTCGACGACCGGCTGCAACGCCGAGGTCATGCGTTCGCCCATCACCTTGGCGTTGTGTTGCATGTTCTCCGACTTCACCTGGCGGATCGTGGCCAGGCCGGCCGCTGCCGACAGCGGGTTGCCGCCGAACGTCGAGAACGAGAGTGCCGTGATCGTGTCCATCACTTCGGCTCGCGCAACGACCCCCGCGAGTGTGATGCCGTTGCCCACGCCCTTGGCGAAGGTGAGGATGTCGGGGACGATGCCGTGGGCCTCGTAGCCCCAGAAATGCTCTCCGGTCCGGCCCCACCCGGTCTGCACCTCGTCGGAGATGAAGAGGATGCCGTGGTTGGTGAGCACCTTCTGGAACTCACCGAAGAACCCGTCGGGCGGCGTGGCGAACCCGCCGACCCCCTGGATCGGTTCGGCGATGAGGCAGGCGACGTCGCCGGCGGTCATCATGTCGAGCACCTGCTGGAGGTCGTCGACGCAGGCCTGGGTGAACGCGGCGTCGTCGAGGTCGCGGAACGGGCTGCGGAGTCGATAGCCACCCTGAACGAAGTTGACCGCGAGGCCCGAGAGGCTGGTGGAGCTCCAGGACGAGTGCGACGTGATGGCCTGCGCAGTGAACGAACGTCCGTGGTAGCTGTTACGCATCGCCAACACCTGGTTCGACCGGCGGTAGCTCGTCGACAGCAAGATCGCCGTGTCATTCGCTTCCGAACCCGACGTGGTGAAGAACACGCGGGCGTCGGGAATCCCCGACAGCTCGGCGATCTCCTCGGCCAACTCGATCATCGGCGGAGACAGGTAGAGGGTCGAGGTGTGCATGACCTTTGCCGCCTGATCCTGCACGGCGGCGACCACCGCCGGATTCGCGTGGCCGATCATCGTGGTGAGTACGCCACCGAAGAAGTCGAGGTAGCGGTTGCCCTCGACGTCCCACACCTCGCTGCCGCGGCCATGCTCGATCGAGATCGGCTCGGCGTAGAAGGGGCTGACGTAGCTGGGGAGGCTGGCCCGGTAACGGGCGTGGAGTTCGGCGTTCGTTGTCATCATCAGGTCCTGGTGACGTTCGAACCTATTGTCGGTCGACACTTCGGTCAATGGTGATCTTGTCAGAGACAAAAGGTTCTCGAACGGCGTCTACGCTGCCGCGGTGCGCGAGCTCCACACCCTCGATCAGTTCGATGAACACTGCGACCACACCCACGACCTGAGCGGTGTGGTGGTGCAGGGGGTCGACCTGTCGGAACGCTCCGCGCTGCTGCGGTCACTACCGTGCGTGGGCGCTGCATTCCTCGGCTGCAACCTCGACGCCGACACGCTCGAGTCGGTGATCGAGGCGGGCGCAGTGGTCTTTCCGACGTTGCCGACACTTCCGTTCCAGCCGTACCGGCCGACCCTGTACGAGCACGGCGAGCTCCTCGCCGGGTGGAAGCCCGAGGTCGACGGTTCGTTCCACGATGATGCACTCGACTCGCGGATCTACGGCTGGGCGACGCAATGGCCGAAGGGTGCGAACGTGCCCGTGCTCGACTCGCTGTCGCAGCGGCTGCACGATCACGCCATCGACGACGCACTCGCCGATCACCTCGCAACCCGGCCCGATGTGACCGCCGTGATGGGCGGCCACGCGATGTTGCGTACCGACGACGCCTACCGAACGGTCGCCGAGCTCGGCCGATCGATGGCCCGCGAGGGTTGGCACGTGGCGACCGGCGGCGGTCCGGGAGCGATGGAGGCGGCCAACCTCGGGGCCTGGCTGGCGCCGTTCGATGACTCGGCGCTCGACCGCGCGATCGAGCTGCTGTCGGCCGAGGTCCGCTACGACGAGGTTGACGCCTACCTCCGCGCCGGCCTGACGGTCATCGAGGAGTTTCCCGACGGAGCAGAGAGTCTCGCCGTGCCGACCTGGTTCTACGGTCACGAGCCCACGAACCAGTTCGCCACCCACGTCGCCAAGTACTTCGCCAACTCGATTCGCGAGGATGGTCTCTTGGCGATCGCCACGAGGGGCGTTGTGTTCGCCCCCGGCGCTGCCGGGACCACGCAGGAGGTGTTCCAGGACGCCACACAGAATCACTACGTCGTGTTCGGGGTGATCAGCCCGATGGTGTTCCTCGACTCGGCGTTCTGGCGACGGACGCTCCCGGCCGAGCCGCTGCTACGGACCTTGGCGGGCGAGCGGCCCTACGCCGACCTGATCGGCGTGGGCGATTCGGGCGCCGAGGTGATGACCTTCCTCCGAGACCATCCACCCCTCCGTAACTCCTGAGGTTGCTGCGCCTCGACGCCACGAGACCTCACGAGGTCGACTGCTTCGCTCAGATCAGCGACAGTGTTCGAAATGGCGGGAATGGCGTGGACCGTGCTCATGTCGTCATCTTCCGCTCCACGATCACTCGTGTCTGCGGGCGGGGATCGAGCTCGCGCTGCCGTCGGGCCGTGAACTGCTCCTCGGGATGAAGACTCCCGTGCAAGCGTTCGGCGAGCTGCCGGCCATCGACCAGGGAGCCCGGTCGGCCTCAGCCCGGGCGGTCGACGATGTCGCCGTGGCGTCGCTCGGTGTCGACGAGTTCCTCATCGCGCTCGAAGGCCGCCCCGACCTCGCGATCGAGATGTTGCGTGACGTGGCAGGTTTGCTCCGCACGTCGAATGCCCGGTTGTCGACGCACAACTCGCGGAGCATGGCTGCTCGGGTCGGTGAGCAGCTGCTCGAACTGGCGCACCTGACCTGCCGGCATGGGGAGCGGTGAGTTCGGTCGACTTGCCGATCACCCAGACCGACCTCGCCAACTGGGTGGGCACCACGCGGGAGTCCGCGGCGCAGGCGCTCGGTGCGTTGCGCCAGGCCGGTGCGATCCGGACCGGCCGAGGTGTGATCGTCGTCGTCGACATCAGCAAGCTCGAAGCGGTGGTGTGAACCGGCTGCCGATGACCAGAACGGGTGCTCGGTCCGTCAGAACATGTGTTCGGCGGTAGTCTTACCCGGCGATGCCGCCCTCCGCCTCTGCATCCAGTGCCCCGCCGAAGAAGGCGACTGCGAAGAAGACCGCAGCTCGCCGGAAGGCAGCCGACGACACGCCGCAGATCGTCGTCCGCGGCGCCCGCGAGCACAACCTCAAGAACGTCAACGTCGAGCTGCCGCGCGACAAGCTCGTCGTGTTCACCGGCCTGTCCGGGTCGGGCAAGTCGAGCCTGGCGTTCGACACGATCTACGCCGAGGGCCAACGTCGCTACGTCGAGTCGCTCAGCGCGTACGCCCGGCAGTTCCTCGGGCAGATGGACAAGCCCGACGTCGATGTGATCGACGGGTTGTCGCCGGCCATCTCGATCGATCAGAAGTCGGCGTCGCGCAACCCGCGATCGACCGTCGGCACCATCACCGAGGTCTACGACTATCTGCGCCTGCTCTACGCCCGCATCGGCGAGCAGCACTGCCCCAACGACGGCACGCGCCTGCAGCGGCAGACCCCGCAGCAGATCGTCGACCGCATCCTCGACATGGACGCGGGGCTGCGCTTCCAGGTCATCGCGCCGGTGGTGCGCGGCCGCAAGGGCGAGTACGACACGCTGCTCGAGGACCTGTCGGGGCAGGGGTTCGTACGCGCCCGGATCGACGGCGAGACGATCGACATCGACGAGTTCCTCAAGCGTGATGAGCGACTCGCCAAGTACGAGAACCACGACATCGGCATCATCGTCGACCGCCTCGTGCTCAAGGAGGGCATCGAGCGGCGGCTGACCGACTCGCTCGAGCAAGCCCTCAACCTCGCCGAGGGCGTCGCCGAGATCGAGATCGTCCATCGCGATCAAGAGCCCGAGTCGCTCACCTTCAGCCAGCACCTGGCATGTCCGAAGTGCGGCGAGTCGTACGACGAGCCGGCGCCGCGCAACTTCTCGTTCAACTCGCCCTACGGCGCGTGTGCCACCTGCGACGGGTTGGGCACCACCTTCGAGGTCGATCCCGAACTGGTCATCCCCGATGTCGAGCTGTCGCTCAACGAGGGCGCGATCGCGCCATGGCGTTCGGCGCACACCCAGTACTTCACCCGACTGCTCGAAGCGGTGGCCAACGTCAACGACATCGATCTCGACGCGCCGTGGGAAGAGCTGTCGGCCAAGCACCAGAAGACGATCTTGCACGGGGTCAAGGGCAAGCTCACCGTTCGTTACAAGAACCGCTACAACCGGTCGCGGCAGTATCAAACCGAGTACGAGGGCGTCATTCCGTGGCTCAAGCGGCGGCACGAGGGCACCGACAGCGATTGGACCCGCGAGCAGTACGAGGGGTACATGCGGCTCGTGCCGTGCTCGAAATGCGGGGGAGCGCGGCTCAAGCCGTTCACGCTGGCGGTCACGATCAACGGCAAGAACATCGCCGAGGTCTGCGACATGTCGATCGGTGAGTCGGCCAAGTTCCTTGCCGCGCTCGAGCTGTCGGAGCGCGATCGCATGATCGCCGAGCGAGTCACCAAGGAGATCAACGCTCGCCTCGGGTTCCTGCTCGACGTGGGGCTCGACTACCTCACCATGTCGCGTTCGGCGGGCACCCTCGCCGGCGGCGAGGCGCAGCGGATCCGGCTGGCGTCGCAGATCGGCTCGGGCCTGGTCGGCACGTTGTACGTGCTCGACGAACCATCGATCGGCCTGCACCAGCGTGACAACCAGCGACTCATCGACACGCTCATCCGGCTGCGCGACCTGGGCAACACAGTGGTCGTCGTCGAGCACGACGAAGACACCATCAAGTCGTCCGATTGGATCGTCGACATCGGCCCGGGCGCTGGCGAGCACGGTGGTGAGGTCGTCTACTCGGGTCCGGTCCCGGGCATCAAGAAGGCGAAGGACTCGCTGACCGGGCAGTACATCTCGGGCAAGAAGTCGATCCCGGTGCCGCAGATGCGTCGGTCGCAGAGTTTCAATTCACTGCAGATCGTCGGGGCCCGCGAGCACAACCTCAAAGATCTCACCGTCGACATCCCGCTCGGCAACTTCGTCGCGGTCACCGGCGTGTCGGGTTCTGGCAAGTCGACGCTCGTGCGCGAGATCCTGCTGCCGGTGCTGATGCAGAAGATCTACAAGTCGAAGATGCCCGCAGGGAAGCACAAGAAGATCCTCGGGATCGAGCACCTCGACAAGGTGATCGACATGGACCAGTCGCCGATCGGGCGAACACCGCGCTCGAATCCGGCCACCTACACCGGCGTGTTCGACAAGATCCGCAAGCTCTTCGCCACCACCAACGAAGCCAAGGTTCGGGGCTACCAGCCGGGCCGGTTCTCGTTCAACGTCAAGGGCGGGCGCTGCGAGGCGTGCTCGGGCGACGGCACGATCAAGATCGAGATGCACTTCCTGCCCGACGTGTACGTGCCGTGCGAGGTGTGCAAGGGCGCCCGGTTCAACCGTGACACGCTCGACATCGAGTTCAAGGGCAAGAACATCGCCGACGTACTCGACATGCCGGTCGCCGAGGCCGTCGAGTTCTTCGGCAACCAGCCGGGCATCGCCCGGTACATGGAGACGCTGATGGACGTCGGTCTCGGCTACGTCCGGCTCGGCCAGTCGGCACCGACGCTGTCGGGCGGCGAGGCGCAGCGGGTGAAGCTCGCAACCGAGTTGGCGAAGCGGTCGACCGGTCACACGATCTACCTGCTCGACGAGCCGACCACCGGCTTGCACATGGACGATGTTCGCCGCCTGCTCACGGTGCTGCAGCGCCTGGTCGATCAGGGCAACACGGTGCTGGTCATCGAGCACAACCTCGATGTCATCAAGACCGCCGACTGGCTCATCGACCTCGGTCCCACGGGTGGCTCCGGCGGCGGCACCATCGTCGCCGAGGGCCCGCCCGAGCATGTCGCCACCGTCGACGCCAGCTTCACGGGCCAGTTCCTCCGCGAGCTGTTGTAGGTCAGTCGAGGCAGCACCATCGACCCCGTGTCGACGCCTCGGAGCTGATAGACCGGCGCGGTGAGCGAGGTGGCGACGCACACGGGCGACCGCACATCCCTGCAGCGGCGCACGCTGGTGTCGCTGCGAATGTCGCAGGTACCGGCGCAGGCCGCCGTGGCCGGCATCGTCGCCGTCGTATCGCTGTTGGCCAGCGACCTGCTCGGGTCTGACCGGTTGGCCGGGTTGGGGAGCGCGGCATTCACCACCGGTGCAGCCATCGCGACCATCCCGCTCGCAGCGATGATGCGGCGGCGCGGCCGACGGCCGGGCCTCATAGTGGCCTTGTGCGTCGGCGCGATCGGCGCACTGATCGCGGCGACGGGTGGCGAGATCCGTTGGTTCCCGCTGTTCCTCGTCGGGATGATGCTGTTCGGCGCCGGCCAGGCTGCAGCACTGCAGCAGCGCTACGTGGCTGCCGATCTCGCCGATGACGGTGATGCGGCGACGGCGATCGCGGCGATCGTGTGGGTCGGCACGCTCGGTGCTGTGTTCGGCCCGATCCTGTCGCCCTTCGAACGGGCGGCGGCCGAAGCGATCGGTCTCGACGAGTTGGTGGGCCCGTTCCTGTTCGCCGCCGCGTTCTTCTCGGTGGCGGCAGTCGTCGTGTGGACACGGTTGCGCCCCGATCCGCTTGCAGTGCTCGGCCGCATCGAGCCCGATGCACCCCGGACCCGTCCGATCAAGCAGGTTCGTGCATCGGCGGGCGTGATCTGGGCGTCGCCCAACGCGCGGCTCGGGTTGGCGGCCATGGCGGGTTCGCAGGCGGCGATGGTCGGTGTGATGACGATGACGCCGCCCCATATGAAGGATCACGGTCACGACGATCTGTCGGCCTTCGTGATCGCGCTGCACATCGTCGGGATGTACGCGTTCGCTCCGCTGGTCGGCCGGTTCGTGGATCGGGTCGGAGCGAACAAGGCGATCCGGATCGGCGCGGTGGTGCTCGGGCTGGGCACGGTGTCGACCGTGATGGCGGGGTACGTGGCCTGGCTGATGTTCGTCGGATTGTTCCTGCTCGGCTTGGGCTGGAACGCCGGGCTGATCGGTGGGTCGTCGCTGCTCACGTCGTCGGTTCCGAGTCAGAACCGGGTCGAGGTGCAGGGCACGTCCGACCTCACGATGAGCCTCTGCGGCGCGCTGGCTGCGTTCGGGTCGGGCTTCGTGAAGGACGAGTTCGGCTTCCACCTCCTCGCCAATGGCGCAGCGGCGCTCGCCGCCGCCATCATCGCCCTCGCCTGGTTCACCCAACTCGCCACCCGCCCCGACACCGCCACTCCCGCCTGACCCAGTCCCGCGACCCCGGCGGCAGTTGCCCCACGATGGCGGGATCATCCGCCGCACAGGCGCGGGAGCTTCTGCCCCCAACGGTGCTGCGGCAGTTGTCCCGGTCCGCGTGGGGTCATCTGCCGCACGACGACCAGCGGCAGAACTGCGGTGTGGCCCAACGCCGGATCAGGCACGCCCGCATCCCCGATCGGAGCCTCGTCGAGCGTCGACTCCGTAGCGTGCCTCGAACCGGCTCCCCCCGCATCTACATCCGGGGTTGCTCATGTCATCCGTTCCTTCAGCCGCCTACGAGTTGATGCGCCGCCAGCACGGCGTCATCGCTCGGGCTCAGCTTCTCGAACTCGGCCTCTCTTCGAGGCAGCTCGAACACCTGGCCGTGCGCGGTGAGCTTCGCTCACTGATCCGAGGCGCTGCCATCTCACCGAGCGTCGAGGTCACCGAAACAGCGAGATGCGCTGCGCTGTGTCTCGTTCGCGAGCGGATCGCGATCGCTGGTCCGACTGCCGGCCGACTCTGGGGCCTGCGGCGTCTCCTGGGGGACATGCGCATTCATTCGATAGCTCGGCGCCACTGGCACATTGCGAACGTTCCATGGTGCGTTCCGTGTCGGACCGAGGCCATGCGCGACTCAGACCGTGTTCATCGGCCCGATGGGATCACGGTCACGTCGCTCGCTCGTACTGTGCTCGACGTGAGCCGCTTCGGCCGCAGGTTGGAGGGTTCTGCGGCAGGCATCCCGGCGGCAGTTGTCCCTGCTGTGGCAGGTCGTTCTGCCGCAGTCGGGGCAGGGCTCAGTTGTTGCGGAGCTTCTTGCTGAGCTCGTTGAGGCGGGCCTTCTCGGCGGACGACAGGGCGTCCATGCCGGAGGCGCCGATCTTGTCGAGCAGGGCATCGAGCTCGGCTTGGTCGGCGGCGGTGGCGACCGACTTCGGCGGGGGCTGGGGCATCGAGGTGTCGCCGCGCCACGGGCCTTCGACCACGCGCTGGCCGAGGTCGCCGCGGGCGGGCTTTGACTTCGGCTTCTTCTGTTTCTTCGGCTTCGGACGCCTCGAACCCGACGATGAGCCGCCGGGCGTGCCGCCGATCGGGATGTGGGGGATCGGCCACGCCGTGGCCAAGCCGAGCGAGCGGCCCATGCTCAAGCCAGCAGCGATCGAGATGAGCATGAACATGATCTGGCCACCGGCGCGAGCACCGGAGAACGAGAGCAGGTTGAGGCCGGTGAAGATCGCAGCCAAGGCCCACAGCGGCATGATCTCGAACCAGCGCACGTTCGGGTAGGTGGCGGCGTACACCCAGATGCCGGCGAGGAAGAGGGTCGAGAGCCCGAAGTTGATCGAGTCGAAGTCGAGGCTGTTGGAGAACGCACCGAGCACGGTGAGCGAGACCGACGGCACGAGCGTGACCGTGAGCACCCACATGAAGAAACGGTTGCGTCCAAAGAGGCCTTCGAGCTGCTGACCGAACACCCAGAAGAAGATGACGCCGATGAGGGCGAAGAGATCGGGCTGGGTGGCGATCGGCCACGTGACCAGGCGCCAGACCTCGAAGTTCTCACGGACCAGCGGAGCGAAGAACAGCAGCTTCTGGAACCAGCTGATACTCGCCCCGTAGATGAACATCGAGAACACCGCGAGGGCGCACATGATGTCGACGGTGGTGGCGTCGTACTGGCCGACGCGGAACCACCCCTCGTTCGGGCGGCGTCGGAACATGGCGCTGAAGTACTGCGACATCGCCGAACACGGTACCGGCAGCGGGCGGCCGGTGGGAGGTCAACCTGCGGCTCGCAGGTGTTACATCTGGGGTCTGACCCCAGATGTAACGGTCGTAGGGTGATCGGCGATGGTCACCCGCCCGCCCGCCGGCACGATCCCCGATGAACCGGGGTCGTATCAGTTCAAAGACCGGCACGGGCGCGTCATCTACGTGGGCAAGGCGTCGAGCCTGCGCCAGCGGCTCTCGAACTACTTCCAGAACCCGCGCAACATGCACCCTCGCACGGCGCAGATGGTGGAAACGGCCGAATCGGTCGAATGGACCATCGTCCGCAACGAGGTCGAGGCGCTCATGCTCGAGTACAGCCTCATCAAGGAGCACAACCCGCGCTTCAACGTCCGGCTGCGTGACGACAAGAGCTACCCATTCCTTGCCGTCACCGCTGCCGATCAGTGGCCGCGGGCGGTGGTGATGCGCGGTCGCAAGCGGAAGGGCACCCGCTACTTCGGGCCCTACGCCCACGCGTACGCGATCCGCGACACGCTCGACCTGCTGCTGCGGAGCTTCCCGGTTCGTACCTGCAGCGACAACAAGTTCGCCGAGCACGAGCGGCTCGGTCGGCCGTGCCTGCTGTTCCACATCGAGAAGTGCTCGGGCCCGTGCGTCGGTGAGATCGACGAGATGCCGTACCGCCAGCTCGTCACCGAGCTCTGTGACTTCCTCGACGGCGACACTGACGAGGTGGTCGATCGGCTCACGGCCGACATGAAACAGGCAGCCGGCGACCTCGAGTTCGAGCAGGCCGCCCGGCTGCGTGACCGGCTCGAAGCGGTGCAGAAGGCCATCGCCAAGCAGCAGATGGTCGCCGACAAGAACGAGGACCTCGACGTGATCGGCATCGCCGACGACGAGCTCGAAGCATCGGTGCAGGTGTTCTACGTCCGCAAGGGCCGGGTGGTCGGCCGCAAGGGCTTCATACTCGACAAAGTCGAGGAGCTGTCGCCAGGGAAGATGATCGATCGCATCCTCGAGCAGATGTACGGCGAGGAACCGGTGGTCGGCGTGCCGAAGACCGTTCTCGTGCCCCACGAGGCCGACGCACGCAACACCTATGAGGAGTGGCTCGAGCTCATTCGGGGAACCAAGGTCGCGGTGCGGGTGCCGCAGCGCGGCGACAAGCGACAGCTGCTCGAAACGGTCACCCGCAATGCGAAGGAGGAGTTCACCCGCCACCGGATGCGGCGGGCCTCCGACCACAACACCCGCAGCCGTGCGCTCACCGAACTGCAAGACCACCTGGGTCTGCCCGAAGCGCCGCTTCGGATCGAGTGTTACGACATGGCCCACCTGCAGGGCACCGACTACGTCGGCTCGATGGTGGTGATGGAGGACGGCCTACCGGCCAAGCGCGAATACCGACGGTTCAAGGTGAACGACGTCGGCGCCGCCGTGTCGGGGGGCAGCGACGACTACGCCGCGATGGCCGAAGTGGTTCGTCGCCGTCTCCAGGCGTACCTCGACGATCGTGACCGTCCGGTCGACGAACGCAGCGGGCCCGACGACGACGGCGATGCGTCGGGCGCCAACAAGAAGGAACGCAAACCGGGCAAGTTCGCCTACCCGCCGCAGCTGCTGCTGGTCGACGGCGGCAGAGGCCAGGTGTCGGCCACCCAGTCCGTGGTCGAAGAACTCGGGCTCGCCGACGAGATCCCGGTGGCCGGGCTCGCCAAACGGTTCGAGGAGCTGTACGTCCCCGGCCGGTCGGAGCCGGTCGAGATTCCCCGCGGGAGCGAAGCGTTGTTCATGCTCCAGCGGATTCGTGACGAGGCGCACCGGTTCGCCAACACCTTCCACCGCGAGCGGCGCAGCAAGCGGATGACGAAGAGCTCGCTCGACGACATCCCCGGCCTCGGCGAGGCGCGCCGCAAGAAGCTCGTGAAGGCGATGGGCGGGGTCACTGCTGTGAAGCGGGCAAGCCTCGACGAGCTGAAGGAGCACAGCTTTCTGCCCGATGCCGTGGCCGAGGCGATCCACGCCAAGTTCCACGGCCAGTCGGTCGACAACCCGGGCGGCGATGATGGAGCGAGCGGGTGACCGACGAGTTGTGGGAGGAGCACGCCGGTTGGTGGATCGACGGGTTCACCGACGGTGCCGACCCGGAGTACACCGAGCAGATCATGCCGCTCGCCGCCGACGAGCTCGACGGATACGACCGGGTGCTCGACATCGGCTGTGGTGATGGCCAGATCTCGCGCCTAGCGTCCGAACTCGGCAGTGAGGTGGTGGGTGTCGACCCCACGTGGAACTGCGTGTCAGTCGCTGCCGAGCGTGGGGGAGCGGCGTTCGCTCGGGGCGGAGCCGCCGAGCTGCCCTTCGCCGATGCGAGCTTTGATGCTGCGATCGCATGCTTGGTGTTCGAACACATCGATGCCGTCGACGCAGCCATCGCCGAGGTGGCGCGGGTGCTGCGACCCGGCGGTCGGTTTGCGTTCTTCCTCAACCATCCGATCCTGCAGGCGCCTGGGAGCGTGTGGGTCGAAGATCACATGGTCGATCCCCCCGAGGGCTATTGGCGTCTCGGCCCGTACCTGGTCGAGACCGAGACGACCGAGCAGGTCGAGCCGGGCGTGTGGATCCGGTTCGTCCACCGGCCGCTGTCTCGCTACCTCAATGCACTGATCTCGCATGGCCTCGTCCTCGACCGGATGGTCGAGCCGGCGCCACCCGAGGGGTTCCTGACCCAGTCGCCCGGCTACGCCGCGAGCGCTGCGTTCCCGCGTCTGCTCTACATGCGCCTCACTCGTCATTGAGTGTTCACCCGTGCCACATCTCCGGTCGGTACAGTCGTCAATGTGGCTGAGGTCGTCCTCATCACCGGGTTGTCGGGGGCCGGTCGCTCTGGCGCCGCCGATGCGCTCGAAGACCTCGGCTGGTACGTCGTCGACAACCTCCCGACCGAGCTGGTCGACACGATCGTCGATCTGGTCGATCAACCGGGCGGTGACATCGACCGGTTGGCGCTGGTGGCCGGCCGCCAGCATCAGCGGCTCGCCGACAAGATCGCCGACCTGCGGGCGTCGGAGCACGACGTCACCGTGTTGTTCCTCGATGCCACCACGCCGACCCTCGTCGCTCGGTACGACGCAACGCGACGTCGGCACCCGATGGAGTTGGAGGCGCCGGGCGTCGAGCAGGCGATCGAGCTCGAGCGGGGGCAGCTCGAATCGGCTCGCGCCGCCGCCGACCTCATCATCGACACGACCGATCTCAACATCCACGAGCTCTCCGATCGCATCGGCGCCTCGATCGGAGCGACGTCGAAGGGGCAGCTCCGGGTGGCGATCACGAGCTTCGGGTTCAAGCACGGCTCGCCGCGTGACGCCGACATCGTGATGGACGTGCGGTTCCTCCCGAACCCACACTGGGAACCGGAGCTTCGGCCGCAGACCGGGCTCGACGAAGCGGTGCGCGAGTTCGTGATCGCCCACGGCCCGGGCGCCGACTTCATCGACCGATTCGGCAGTCTGCTCACCGACCTGTTGCCGTCGTACGCGAGCGGTGGTCGGAGCTATCTCACCGTCGCCATCGGATGTACGGGTGGGCGGCACCGATCGGTCGCTGTGGCCGAGGCGCTGGCCGAACGCGTCCGTGAGCACGGCACGGCCGTGGGCACTCGTCACCGCGACCTCGGCCGCTGACGGGAGCAGGCGCTTTCGAGCTGGCGCAACCGGAACCCAGGTCTGAGCGAGGAGGCGGGATGAGTGCGTAAGTGACCTTCCGGTAGCCAAGCTGAGCCCGGTACAGTCGAACGCGGCAGCGTCGCCGCTCGCCACACCGCAATCACCACCCGAGAGGTACCCTCAATGACCATCCGCGTCGGCATCAACGGCTTCGGCCGCATCGGCCGCAACTTCTTCCGTGCCGCCAAGCAGCAGGGCGCCGACATCGACTTCGTCGCCGTGAACGACCTCGGCTCGCTCGACACGATGGCCCACCTGCTCAAGTACGACTCGGTCCTCGGGATCCTCCCCGACGACATCAAGGCGGTCAAGGGCGGCATCAAGGTCGGTGACGACACGCTGAAGGTGCTCTCCGAGCGCAACCCGGCCGATCTGCCGTGGGGCGACCTCGACGTCGACATCGTCATCGAGTCGACCGGCATCTTCACGTCGCGAGACAAGGCCGCGATGCACCTCGACGGTGGTGCTCCGCTCGTCATCGTGTCGGCGCCGTCGTCGGGCGCCGACGCCACCTTCGTGTACGGCGTGAACCACAAGGAGTTCAAGCACAGCCAGCACAAGGTCATCTCGAACGCCAGCTGCACCACCAACTGCTTCGTGCCGCTCGCCAAGGTCCTTGATGACGCGTTCGGCATCACCAACGGCCTCATGACCACGGTGCACGCCTACACCGGCGACCAGTCGCTGGTCGACGGCCCGCACAGCGACCTCCGCCGTGCCCGTGGCGCTGCGATCAACATCGTGCCGACCTCGACCGGCGCTGCCCGCGCGTCGTCGCTCGTGATGGAGTCGATGAAGGGCAAGGTCGACGGCACTGCGCTTCGCGTGCCGGTGCCAACCGGTTCGCTCACCGACTTCACCGCCAACCTCAAGACCAAGGCGTCGGTCGACGACATCAACAAGGCGTTCGCGAAGGCTGCCAAGTCGGCCGCCCTCAAGGGTGTGCTCCGCTACACCGAGGACCCGATCGTGTCGAGCGACATCGTCACCGACCCGCACTCGTGCGTGTTCGACGCTGGGCTCACAATGAGCATGGGCAAGCTCGTGAAGGTCAACGGCTGGTACGACAACGAGTGGGGCTACTCCAACCGCCTCGTCGACCTCGTCACCTACACCGGCGGCAAGATCAAGAAGTGAGCCGTTACAGCTGGTGTCTGACACCAGCTGTAACGCTTGGAGGAACTGATGAGTGAGATTCCGCGTCTCGAAGACTTGGAGCGCGCGCTCGGCAATCTGTCGGGCAAGCGCATTTTGGTCCGGACCGACTTCAACGTGCCGCTCGACTCGTCAGCGGGTGAGCGTGTGATCACCGACGACTTCCGGATCCGGGCGGCGCTGCCGACGATCGAGTGGTTGACCGAGCGAGGCGCGAGCGTCGTCACGGCGAGCCACCTCGGTCGGCCGAAGGGTGAGCCGAACCCCGAGTTCTCGATGGACCCCGTGCGAGCTCGCCTCGCCGAGTTGGCACCGGGCGTCGAGCTGCTCGAGAACCTCCGGTTCAACCCCGGCGAGACCGGCAACGACCCGGCCTTCGTCGCAGAACTGGTCGAGGGCACCGACGGCTACGTCAATGATGCGTTCGGTGCCTCGCACCGGTCTCACGCGTCGATCGTGGGCCCGCCCCAGCACGTGCCCTCGGCGATGGGCCGGCTGCTCGAGCGTGAGGTCGACATCTTGCTCGGCATGCGCCGTAAACCGAAGCGCCCCTTTGTCGGGGTGCTCGGCGGCTCGAAGATCTCGGGCAAGCTCGGCGTGGTCGAGGCGTTGATGGACATCGTCGACTCGCTGGTGATCGGTGGGGCTATGTGCTTCACGTTCTTCGCCGCCCAGGGCAAGTCGATCGGCGACAGCCTGTACGAGCCCGACATGGTCGACACGTGCAAGCGGCTGCTCGACGAGGCGGCAGCGAAAGACACCGTGATCCACCTGCCGAGCGACATGACCGGCGTCGATGCGAACGATCAGTTCGCCCAGTTTGGCAGCCAGGTGCCGCCTGGCGGCAAGGGCTTCGACATCGGCCCGGGCTCGGCGGCAGCGTTCAGCGACGTGATCATGGACGCCCGCATGGTGTTCTGGAACGGCCCGATGGGCATGTTCGAAGATCCTCGCTTCGAGGGCGGCACCCGCACCGTGGCCCAGGCGATGGCCGACACCAAGGCGTTCGCCGTCGTCGGCGGTGGCGACTCGGCGGCTGCGCTCGCCCAGTTCAAGCTCGACGACGAAGTCGACCACGTGTCGACCGGCGGTGGCGCCAGCCTCGAACTCCTCGAGCACGGCGACCTGCCCGGCCTCGCCGCACTGCGCAGCGACTGAACGCACCAGCACCCACCCACCACGAACTCACCGGCACACGACGAAGGAGCCGACATGGCCCGCATTCCACTCATCTCCGGCAACTGGAAGATGAACCTCAATCACTTCGAGGCGATCCAGCTCGTGCAGAAGCTGCACTACTTGGTGCCGACGGACACGATGCAGGAGGTCGACGTGTCGATTCATCCGCCGTTCACCGACATCCGGTCGGTGCAGACGCTCATCGATGCCGAGGAGTTCGAGTTCGCGCTCGGCGCGCAGCACTGCCACAGCGAGGACACCGGTGCCTTCACCGGCGAGGTGTCGCCCGCGTTCTTGTCGAAGCTCAACGTCGCCTACGTCATCTGTGGCCACAGTGAGCGGCGCGACATCTTTGGCGAGACCGACGAGATGGTCAACGCCAAGGTCAAAGCGATCTTCAAGCACGGGATGACGCCGATCTTCTGCTGCGGCGAGTCGCTGGAGATCCGCGAGGCGGGCGAAACCGAATCGCACGTGCTCGCCCAGGTCGAGGCGGGCCTCGCCGGGCTGTCGAACGAGCAGGTGTCCTCGATGGTCATCGCGTATGAGCCGATCTGGGCGATCGGCACCGGCAAGACCGCCACCGCCGACGATGCGCAGACCGTGTGCGCAGCCATCCGGGGTAAGGTCGCCGCCCTCACCGATCAGGCGACCGCCGATGTGGTCCGCATTCAGTACGGCGGGTCTGTCAAGGCAGGAAATGCGACTGAACTCATGGCGTGCCCCGACATCGACGGCGCGCTGGTCGGCGGAGCGAGTCTCGATGCCGACGAGTTCGCCAAGATCGTGCAATTCGGGGCCTGACCAGGGGTTTGGTACTGCGTTCCAAATTTGTGCGTTCGTGAGCGCACCATTGAGCTGTGGCAACCCCGCCACGCAGGGCGAAACAGCTTTGACATTGCCGAAACACGCGCGGTACCGCACCTGTCGAGTTGGGTGCTAGCTTCCCAGATGTTGGCCCACCGGGGAGGGGGCCAGCAGCCCGGCAACAACACCGGGTTGATGTGGTTGAACGCCGTCGGGCTCTGCTCTTCGGGCGGTTCCTGCGTCACCGCACATCCTCCCCGACATCAGTAGTCCAGAGGAGGACAACCACGTGAACACCACACGACGGGGCCAGAAGTTCATCGCGGCAGCAGCCGCCGGTGCACTCGTGCTGGCCGCTTGCGGCGATAGCGACGACGACGGCGGGGAGGCCGAAGAAGAGGCTCCTGCCGAAGAAGAGGCTCCTGCCGAAGAAGAAGAGCCGGCCGAAGAAGAGCCTGCCGAAGAAGAGCCGGCTGAGGAGCCTGCCGAAGAAGAGCCGGCTGAGGAGCCTGCCGAGGAAGCTGCCGGCGGCGGCACCCTCATCTGGGCGCACGAGCAGGAGCCCCCGGACCTCCACCTCGACGACCCCAACAACAACCTGTCGATCACCTCGTGGATCCGCTCGGCCATGCTCGAGGGCCTCTATGGCATCTCCGGCTCGACCGAGTACTACCCCGAGCTCCTCGACGGTGAGGCTGAGCTCGTCGACAACGGCGACGGCACCGTCACCGCCAACTACGTGCTCCGTTCGGGCCTGACCTGGAACGACGGCACCCCGCTGACCGCCAACGACGTTGCGTTCACGTTCGACGCCGTCATGGCCGCCGACGGCGAGGACGAAGAGGGCAACCCCGCCTACGTCTACCTCACCGGTAGCCGCACGGGCCTCGACACCATCACCGACTTCACGGTCAACAGCGACACCGAGTTCAGCATCACCTGGTCGGCATTCTTCGCCGGCTGGAAGGGCGTCATGAGCGAGGTCTACCCCGCTCACAACTTCTCCGACGACCCGGTGGTCGCGGCTGCCGAGCTCAACGACGCGCTGCGCGAGTTCGCTCTCGCCGACGGCTCGCCGATGGCGCAGGCCGGCCCGATGACCTTCGAGTCGTGGGACAAGGGTGTCCAGATGAACCTGGTGCGCAACGACTCGTACCACGGCTCGAACAGCCCCGATGCCGCCAACACCGGCATCGCCCAGGTCGACGGTGTCCAGATCAACTTCGTGACCGACACCGACGCCCAGATCGCCGCCCTCACGGCCGGCGAGGCGCAGATCATCATGACTCAGCCGCAGCTCGCCTTCGAAGATCTCGCCTCGAGCGACGACTTCACCGTGGCGTCGTCGGCTGGCCCGGTGTTCGAGCACTGGGGCCTGAACCTCAACAACGTCCACCTCGCCAAGCCCGAGGTGCGTGAGGCGCTCGCCTTCGCAATGAACAAGGCCGACGTCATGGCCGGTCTGTACACGCCGCTGTTCGGCGACTCGCTGCCGGCCGAAGGCCTCGGCAACGTCTATTGGCTGTCGAACCAGAGCAACTACATCAACCACGCTGGCGACGCTGGCTACGGCGTCGGCGATGCCGACTCGGCTCGCGCTGCGCTCGAGAGCGCTGGCTACGTCGAGAACGGCGACGGCGTCTACGAGCACCCCGCAGACGGTGTGCTCTCGCTGCGTGTTGGCACGACCGGCGGCAACCGTCTGCGTGAGCTCCAGCAGGAGCTCCTGCAGGACGCCTACGGCAACGCTGGCATCGAGATCACCATCGACAACGTCGAGGGTGGCGCCTACTTCAGCGAGAAGCCGTTCAGCGAAGACGCACTGGCCTGTGCGGCGTCGGGTGGCGCCGAGGGCAACTGCGATGTCTGGGACATCACGCAGTTCGCTTGGGTCGGTGGTCCGTGGCCGGGTGGCCAGAGCTCTGCGTTCCGCAGCGACTCGGGCAGCAACCCGTACGGCTACCAGAACGCTGACTGGGATGCCAAGGCCGATGAGTGCGACGCCACCATCGACGACACCGAGCGTGCCGCCTGCTACAACGAACTGAGCGCCTGGGTCACCACGCTCGAGTTCGATCCGGAGCAGGGCCTGTTCATGCTGCCGCTCACCCAGAAGCCGTCGTTCTACGGCTACACCAGCCAGCTCAGCTCGGCCGGTGTCGCCCCCGACGCCCAGGGTGCCGGTCCGCTGGCCAACGTCGTGGACTTCGCGTTCGGCTGATTGGTCAGCTGAGCACCGCTCAGCACTGACATGAGGTCGGGGCTCCGTTTCGGCGGAGCCCCGACCCGTGTTCAGAGCTCGATCGCTCCCGGTTGACGAGAACGATCGACACCACGTCCCACCCACCTCTCGATTCCACTTAGGGTCTCATCACCGTGTTCGCCTACGTGACCCGCCGATTCCTGACGACGATCCCGCTCTTCTTGATCGCGATCTACCTCGTTCATGTCGGCGTTTCGTACACCGTCGATCCCCGAGCCGACTTCTATCTGTGCCTGCCGCGGTGTCAAGAAGGCTTCGACCAGATCACCGAGGACTACAACCTCGACGTCAACATCTGGCTCCGCCCCTTCACCTATTTCGCCGACTTGTTCAGCGGCGACCTCGGGTTCTCCACATCGGTCGGCGAACCGGTGTCGGAGGTCATGCGGAGCCGGGTCTGGAACACGGCGATGGTCGCCATTCCGGCGTTCGTCGTCAGCGCCATCTTCGCCCTGCTGCTCTCGGTCTACTCGGCTCGCCACCAGTACTCGAAGGGTGACTACGCCCTCACCGGCCTGGCGTTCCTCGGCCTCGCGATGCCGTCGTTCGTGCTCGCCCTGGTCATCCAGAACGTGTTCGCCATCCAGCTCGAGAACTGGTTCGGTATCAAGCCCTTCAACACCGGACGAAAATCCGGAGAGACGTTCTTGGAGCTGCTGCGCGACATCACGCTGCCGGCACTCTCACTCTCGATCCTTTTCATCTCGGCCGACAGCCGCTTCGGTCGAGCGTCGATGCTCGAAACGCTGAACCAGGACTACATCCGCACGGCCCGGGCGAAGGGTCTCACCGAGCGCACCGTCGTGTGGAAGCACGCTCTGCGCAATGCGCTCATCCCACTCGTCACGCTCTGGGCGCTGAACTTCTCGGCGCTCATGGGTGGCTCAATCGTCACCGAGTCGATCTTCTCGTGGCCTGGCATCGGCCAGGTGTTCCTCCGAGCGCTCGTTGACGCCGATGTCAGCCTGCTGCTCGCGATCGTCATGTTCACCGGCTTGCTGGTCGTCATCATGAACCTCATCGCCGACGTCATGTACGGCGTGCTCGACCCCCGGATCCGACTGGACTGAGCCATGGCAGACACTGAAATTCGTGCCGAAGGCGTCGAGGCGACCATGAGCGCCGGCTCGAGCAACGCCGATGAGATCGAGGGTCTGAGCGACAAGCCCAAGAGCTTCGGTCAGCTCGCCTGGGAACGCTTCTTCAACCACAAGCTGGCGCTGGTCGGGGCCGTCGGCCTCGTGCTCATCGTCGCTGGCTTCTTCATCGGCCCGATGTTCTCGGAGTTCGAAGTCGGCGAGACGAACATCCCCGACCGCGAACAGGGCCCGTCGTGGACGCACCCGTTCGGCACCGACGAACTCGGCCGAGACATCTTCGTCCGCACCGCAGCCGGCGGTCGCTACTCGATGCTCATCGGCCTCACCGGCGCCCTCGCAGCCACCTTCCTCGGCACGATCCTCGGCGCCATCGCCGGCTACTTCGGCAAGATGGTCGACAACGTGGTGTCGCAGTTGATCAACCTCGTGCTGATCGTGCCGGGCATCATCATCCTGTCGATGTTCGCACTGCGCTTCGGCTCGGCCGACGGGGTGGTCATACCCGGCACTGAGATCAGATTCGGCGGCACCTGGACCAGTTTGGGTCTGGTGTTGGCGCTCTTGAGCTGGGTGCGTATTGCCCGCGTGGTTCGCGGCGTGATCCTGCAGATCAAGGAGCAGGAGTACATCATGGCGGCCCGTGCTGCGGGGGCTTCGCACGGCCGAATCATCTTCCGCCACCTGCTGCCGAACGTGCTCGGTGCCGTGGCGGTCGAGATCACGCTGCTCGTCGGCAGCATCATCGTGCTCGAATCGACACTGTCGTTCCTCGGGCTCGGTGTGAAGCCGCCCGACACCTCACTCGGCTCATTGGTCGCCGATTCGAAGGGCGACATCGACAGCGATCCGCTGCGCGTGCTGATGCCGGGCATCTGGATCGTGCTCATCGTGCTCTGCGTCAACTTCCTCGGCGATGGCTTGCGCGACGCGCTCGATCCTCGCTCGAAGGCGGAGGGCTCGGGCGACGACAAGAAGGCCCGCAAGGCTGCCAAGAAGGCGGCGAAGAAGGCGGCCAAGGAACAGGCGAGGGCGGGAATCTGATGACCGAACCACTGCTCACGGTCGACCACCTGTCGGTCGGCTTTCACACCAAGTCGGGTGTCGTCAAGGCGGTCACCGACATCAGCTTCGAGATTCACCCCGGAGAAGTGCTCGCCGTCGTGGGTGAGTCGGGGTCGGGTAAATCGGTGACGGCGCTGGCGCTCATGCAGCTCCACCCGGGCAACACCGAAATCACCGGTACGGCCATGTTCCAGGGTCGTGAGCTGGTGTCGATGGGTGATCGCGACATGCGCTCGATCCGTGGTTCTGAGATCGCGATGATCTTCCAAGATCCGATGACCGCCATGAACCCGGTGTTCACGGTCGGCGACCAGATCACCGAGACGATCCAGGTTCACAACCCCGGCACTTCGAACAGTGCGGCGACGAAACGCGTCGTCGAGCTGCTCGAGCTGGTGGGCGTGCCCGAGCCGAAGCGCCGGGCCTCGCAGTATCCGCACGAGTACTCGGGAGGCATGCGTCAGCGGGCGATGATCGCCATGGCGATCGCCAACGACCCGAAGCTGCTCATCGCCGACGAGCCCACCACGGCGCTCGACGTCACTGTGCAGGCGCAGGTCATGGAGGTGCTCCACGATGTACAGAAGGAAACGGGGTCGGCGATGATGCTCATCACGCACGACCTCGGACTCGTCGCCGGATCGGCCGATCGCGTGCAGGTGATGTACGCCAGCCGCCTCATGGAGACGGGCACGATCGACGAGATCTTCTACGAAACCAGCAACCCCTACACCCAGGCGCTGCTGCGTTCGATCCCCGACCTCGAGGGTTCGAAGGGCGCGCTCGAGGCCATCCCGGGCAACCCGCCGAGCCTGCTCAAGCCGCTGCAGGGTTGTGCGTTCCGACCGCGCTGTCAGCACGCCACGCCCGAGTGCGGTGAGGCACAGCCGACGCTGGTCGAGCTCGGCGGTCAGCACGCCTCTCGCTGCTATCACACCGACAAGCTCGCACCGATCGGAGCCCCGGCATGACCGCCGTCGAGATGGAGCCCACGCCGATCGCCGGCGACAGCGTCGAGCCACTGCTCAAGGTTCGCAATCTGGTCAAGGAGTTCCCGATCAAGGCGGGCTTCTTCCGCCGTCAGGTCGGCACGGTCAAGGCGGTGAGCGACGTGTCGTTCGACCTGTTCCCCAACGAGACCCTCGGGGTCGTGGGCGAGTCGGGTTGCGGCAAGAGCACGCTCGGCCGTTCGCTGCTGCGGCTGATCGAGCCCACGTCGGGCCAGGTGCTGTTCGGCGACGAAGACGTCACGCTCGCCTCGAAGAAGCGGCTGCGCGACCTGCGCTCCGACCTGCAGATGGTGTTCCAGGACCCGTACGCGTCCCTCAACCCGCGCCTGCCGATCCGTGACATCGTTGGTGAGCCGATGCGGATCCACGGTGTTCCGAAAGACGAGGCGAAGGAGCGCGTGGGTGACCTGCTCACCCGCGTCGGCCTGCTCCCCGAGCACGGCAACCGCTACCCGCACGAGTTCTCGGGTGGCCAGCGCCAGCGCATCGGCATCGCCCGGTCGCTCGCACTGCGGCCGAAGGTCATCGTGCTCGACGAGCCGGTGTCGGCGCTCGACGTGTCGATCCAGGCGCAGGTGCTCAATCTGCTCGAAGAGATCCAAGACGAGTACGAGCTGTCGTTCGTGTTCATCGCCCACGACCTGTCGGTGGTTCGCCACACGAGCGATCGTGTGGCCGTGATGTACCTGGGCCGTATGGCCGAGGTCGCGTCTGACGTCGACCTGTACGACCATCCGGCGCACCCGTACACCGCAGCGCTGCTGTCGGCGGTGCCGATCGCCGACCCGAAGCGTGAGCGTTCGCGTCAGCGCATCATCCTGCAGGGCGATGTGCCGAGCCCGGCCAAACCGCCCTCGGGCTGCCGCTTCCATCCGCGCTGCCCGATCGCCCAAGACCGGTGCAAGGAAGAGACTCCCGAGCTCACCGAGTTCGCACCCGGCCACCAGGTGGCGTGTCACTTCCCGCTCGAGATCGGCGAAACGCTCGCCGGACGCATGTCCGATCTGGGTGTGTCGACCACCGAGGTCGTCGTCGGCGACGCCGACTGACGACGGAGTACCGGAGCAGCGTCGTGGCCGACGCAGAGCAGATCACCATCCATTCCTCGTGGAAGGGCATCATCACGTCCTACGGAGGCGCTGCGTTGATTTTGCTCGGCGGCTCGATCGCCGTGTCGGCGAACGGTGGCCGGCTCTTGCCGATACTGATCTTGCTCGGAGGCATGATCCTCACGGCCGGGGTGCTGTTCGACTATCCGCTCGCCGCCACGTTCGACCGTGATGGTGTCGTTCGGCGGGCGCTCTTTCGGCGGCACCGAATCGAGTGGGAGCGGGTCGATCAGCTCACCCGCACCCGGCCGAGCATTTTCGCTATGCGCCGCCAAGTGGTGCAGGGTGGGCTGACCGCGGCGGTTGGGAAGCGGCGCTACCTGTTGACCGATGCGGTCGAGTCGCTCGACGAGCACGAGGCACTGGCCCGACTGCTCGACGGGCACGAGATCGCCTTCGACGGCTTGCTGCGCCCGCCCGACGACGTGCCGCCGAGCTGGCTCTATCGACGCCAGAAGTGGCGTCCCGAACCCGACGCCTGACGTCGGCAGGTGCTCACTCGGCTTCGGCTCGCGCCGCTTCGATCTTCGCAGTGGTGAGCTTCGGTGCGGCGAAGGCGAACAGCGCAACGTGGAGGGCTCCGGCGACGTAGAACGGCATCCGCAGTGCGAGCTCACGATCGGCCGACACCTCGGTGACGGCCACGATGATGCCGCCGATGACCGAGCCGACGGGCATCATGCCCCAGGCGAAGAAGCGGTAGACGCTGTTGACCCGGCCGAGCAGACGGTCGGGGATGATCGCCTGGCGCAGGCTGACGGTGATCACGTTCCAGAGGACGGCGAGCAGGCTGTAGACCCCGAACAGGATCATCGGCCCGATCCAGTGGTTGAACATGCCGATCGCTGCCGTGGCGGCACCTCCGCCCAGCAGTGTGAGCCACAGCGAGGGCCCTGAGCCGACCTTGCGGGCGATGTTCGACGCGGTCCAGCCGCCGATGATGCCGCCGATCGCCATGCCGAAGTTCATGATGGCGAACTCGGCCGGGCCCGTCTCGAGGACCTCCTGAGCGAAGAGGATCATCGTGGCGAACGACAGCATGCCGAGCGCATTGAGCGCACCGAGGATGATCGCCATCGGTCGGAGCAGCTCGTGCCGCCAGAGCCAGGTGAAGCCCTCTTTGAGTTCGGCGCGCCAGTTGGGTGCGGTGGCTTCGGCGACGCTGTCGGCGGCCTCGGGTGACTCGGTGGTCGGTGCCGAAGCCGGTGGTTTGGTCGGCCGATTGGCGGCGGCCGCAGGGATCGCTGCGATCAGGAGTGCCGAGACGAGGAAGGTCGCAGCGTCGACGTAGAAGGGGAGTGCGAACGCCGCTGCGAGGAGGAGGGCCGCAAGGGGAGGCCCAGCGAAGGTGTTCGCGACCTGCTCGGTGCTCCAGAGTCGTCCGTTGGCCTTCTCGAGATTGTCCTTGTGGACGATGGCCGGCATGAAGGTCTGCGCGGCGTTGTCGTAGAAGACCTCAGCGATGCCGAGCAGCAGGGTGGCGATCACGATGATCACGTAGAGGGCGGCGTCGTCGATGGCCGCTGCCGCATCGGCGGCGAGTTCGTCGGGCCCTGGGAGGTCGCCCTGGCGACCGAGCACCACGACGGCGACGATCGCCGTGAGCACGAATCGGACGGCGTTGGCGCGGATCATGAGGGTCCGGCGCGACATGCGGTCAGTGATGACGCCCGCTGGGAGGCTGAACACGAGCCAGGGGAGTCGCTGAACGACGGCGACGAGGGCGATGAGGAGTGGGTTGCGGGTGACCGCTGAGGCGAGCCAGGGGTAGGCGATTGCGCCGATGCCGTCGCCCAGGTTCGAGATGGTGCTGGCGCCGAAGAGCTTGAAGTAGCTGCCCCCGAGTCGGTCGGCCGGCGGCTGGAAGCCGGTGTCGCCCGGTGCGGGTTCGTCGACCGCGCTCGCTGCGCCAGTTGTCATCGCCGAGCAGTCTTCCACGCTCGGTGCGCCGGCCCGGTCCGGGTTTGCGATGACCGCCGCCCGGGCGCTCGCGGCGATAGCCTCGCTCGAGTGCGTGACGTCCTGATGTGGGTGACCCTGGTGATCAATGTGGTAGCGATGATCGGTCTCATCGCTGGCATCCTGATGCACTCGGGTCGAGGTGGCGGCCTGTCCGACATGTTCGGCGGTGGCAGCGGTGCGGCCCTCGGGTCGACGGCCGCTGAGCGCAACCTCAACCGCATCACGTTCGTGCTCGCACTGATCTGGATCTTCACCCTCATTGCGTACTCGTTCTTCCTGCAGGGGAACTGAGCTCGCCGGGTGGAGCCTGGGTCCACAGGGGCTAGAGTCGGAGCCCCACCACGTCGGAGTGGCGGAATTGGCAGACGCGCTAGCTTGAGGTGCTAGTGCCCTATTTAACGGGCGTGGGGGTTCAAGTCCCCCCTCCGACACGGCTTGTACCCCCCGATCCGTCGGGGGGTTTAGCTACCTGGATGTATCCGCCGATCTCGGCCGAGTGAGCGACAGGGTCGTAGCGGACCATGACGCCGATCTCGTCGTAGATCGCCCGCCGCTGCTCGGGGGCGCGGTCGTCGCCGTTCGTCCGCTCCGACATGGTCCGGTGATGCCCGATCGCCGCCCGATGATCTCGGGGAACAGTCCTGTCTCTACCGGTTCGATCGAGTCCAGCTCCCGTTCGCTGCGGCCTTCTCCGCCATCACCTCAGCGAGCCACGTCGACACCAGAGCCGGGTCAGTTCTGTTGTCGAGCAACGCCCGGTACTTCGCCACCCGGGTGTCGCAATCGGCCACTTTCGCCTTCGTCGTGCGGCGTTCCCGGTCGGGTCGGGATCGCCGGCCACCCCGCACTAGGCCGAGCCGATTGGCCCCTGCTGCGTGGTCCATGCAGCGGGATGGATTGACCAGGGAGCACGGCGACGCCGGTCAAGGCGTTCCGGGCGTGACCCTCACGGGGCGCTGTTCAGCCCGGCAATGAGGTCGTCATCGATGGCGACGACCGCTTGATCCTCAGATGGGAGGCCGGTCGACTCGATAGCCGAGACGACAACGCTTGCCGGTGTGTTGGTGTCAGCGTCCGACTTTGATGTGTGGGTTGCACAAGGTGTTGCCACAGGCGAACACCTTCAAATCATCATCACTGGCGTCGTAGTAGCTGATGATGGGGTTGCCGTCGGTTCCGATCGTGATCGACGTGAACCAGCCGGTGCTGCCGTCGGTGTCGATGGGGGTGATGGTGGCGGTGGTGCAGGTCGGGTCGTCACACGCCGCCACATTCAAATCCCCATCAGCGAAGTCGTAGTAGCTGATGATGGGGTTGCCGTTGGTCCCGATCGTGATCGACGAGTACCAGCCGGTGATGCCGTCGGTGTCGATGGGGGTGATGGTGGCAGTGGTGCAGGTCGGGTTGTCACACGCCGCCACATTCAAAGCCCCAGCACTGGTGTCGTAGTAGCTGATGATGGGGTTGCCGTTGGTTCCGATCGTGATCGACGTGAACTCGCCGGTGTTGTTGGTGGTGTCGATGGGGGTGATGGTGGCGGTGGTGCAGGTCGGGTTGTCACACGCCGCCACCTTCAGATCCCGAGCAGTGGCGTCGTAGTAGCTGATGATGGGGTTGCCGTTGGTTCCGATCGTGATCGACGAGTACGCGCCGGTGTTGTTGGTGGTGT